>JACCDV010037760.1_pt1 | contig 129290 bp, 136 predicted proteins | sample 7446131 | NCBI WGS metagenome assembly JACCDV01 (sample SAMN15323448, study PRJNA562643) | freshwater metagenome | isolation source: river surface water | place: USA:Blue River Watershed | collected 2017-08-17 | reverse complement strand
GCAGGGCAAGAGGGACTCGAACCCCCAACCGGCCGCTTTGGAGACGGCAACTCTAGCCAATTGAGCTATTGCCCTTCGCGAGAGATTTTTGGCGCGCCAAGGCGAGGAAAAAATTTCTCGTGAGCGTCGAAGTGTAGAGGCTGGGGGGTGGGCGAGTAAAACCGGCCCCTTACCCCTCCCACGCTCGCCCCGCTCGATCGAAGGCTGAGAGCGAGCCGGTGGAGAGAGGAAAAGTGTGAGGGGCGCCCTACTGAGCTCACGCTCAGACCAACAGGCGGGTAGGTGGCTCTATAGGGCAGACTTACGCTCATGAGCAGAGTTTCAGCGCGTATCGCCGCAATCGCAGAGTCAGCAACCCTTGCAGTGGATGGAAAGGCGAAGGCCCTTAAAGCTGCCGGCCGTCCCGTGATCGGCTTTGGCGCAGGTGAGCCAGATTTCCCAACACCTTCCTATATCGTCGATGCAGCAGCTGCTGCAACAAAGGTTGTTGCCAATCATCGCTACACACCAACGCCAGGATTGCCTGAACTTCGCCAAGCGATTGTCGATAAGACAAAGCGTGACTCCAATTATGAAATTACTGTCGACCAAGTCCTCGTCACTAACGGTGGCAAGCAAGCTGTCTACCAAGCATTTGCAACAATTCTCGATCCAAATGATGAGGTAATTCTTCCTTCACCGTTTTGGACAACATATCCAGAGGCGATCAAGCTCGCTGGCGGAAAAGCAGTTGAAGTTTTCGCTGATGAGACACAGAACTATCTCGTCAATGTTGATCAGCTCGAGCAAGCCCGTACTGGAAAGACAAAGGCGCTCCTCTTCTGTTCACCATCTAACCCAACTGGTTCTGTCTATTCACCAGAGCAGGTAAAGGCGATTGGTGAGTGGGCGCTAAAGAACAACATTTGGATCATTGCAGATGAGATCTATGAGCACCTTCTCTATGACGGAGCCACTGCGCCATCGATGCCTGTTGCTGTCCCTGGTCTTGCCGATCAAACAATCATTCTCAATGGAGTTGCTAAGACTTATGCAATGACCGGATGGCGTGTGGGCTGGATGATCGGTCCTAAGGATGTCATCAAGGCAGCTACCAACCTTCAATCACACCTCACATCAAACGTTGCAAACGTCTCACAGCGCGCAGCGATTGCTGCATTAACTGGCAACCTCGATGTAGTCCATGAGATGGGCGTTGCATTTGATCGCCGCCGTAAGTTAATCGTGAGCCTTCTCAATGAGATCCCAGGTATTGAATGCCCAACACCACAAGGCGCTTTCTATGTTTACCCATCTGTGAAGGGCGTCCTAGGCAAGTCGATCCGCGGCAAGGTTGCCAATACATCGGCAGAGCTAGCAACAATCATCTTGGATGAGGTGGAAGTAGCAGCAGTCCCAGGTGAGGCTTTCGGACCTTCTGGTTATCTACGTTTCTCCTATGCCACAAGCGATGAAGATATCGTTGAAGGTATCGGCAGAATTAAGAAGCTTCTTACTGAGTAAAAAGTTAACAGAATAAAGAGTTAACTCAATAAAGCTTTAGAGAGTAATCCCAATCAGGTTTACCTCAGGCTCTAAAGTAATTCCAAACTTCGCTAGGACGCTTGCCCGCACCTCTCGTGCCAATTGAGCAATCTCTTCAGCAGTTGCGCTCCCTGAGTTGGTAAGTGCGAGGACATGCTTACTGCTCACCCGAGCGCCTCCAAGAGTGCGCCCCCTAGCAATCCCTGAGTTCTCAATCAACCAGGCGGCGCTTGTCTTCACACGACCATCATCTAGTGGCCACTGAGGTGCACCTGCTGGAAGTGATGATGCAACTTCTGCGGTGATGATCGGGTTGGTAAAGAAAGAACCGGCAGACCACGAGTCATGATCATCGGCATCTAAGAGCATTCCCTTGGCCCCGCGAAGTTCGAGCACAGCGTCTCTCACATCAACAACGGGTGCCTTCTGCCCCACCTCAATCCCCAACTTCTGTGCAAGCTCGGCATAGGTGATGGGAGTTGAGATTTCACCACGGCGAATCTGGAATTGAACTGAAAGAACGATGTAACGACCTGGGGTGCGCTTAAAGATTGAATTGCGATATTCAAATTCACATTCGCTATTGGTAAAGGTCTTAACTGCCTTTGCCACACGATCGTATGTCCGCACGCGAGTAATAAACTCAGAGACCTCATGGCCATATGCGCCAATATTCTGAATTGGAGCAGCCCCAACTGTTCCAGGAATTCCACTTAAGGTCTCAAGACCTGCAAATCCACGAGCGATTGTTGCGGAAACAAACTCATCCCAATTCTCACCTGCTCCAATAGTCAGCGTGGCACCACTGCAGGCATCGACCTCTGACTGCGCCTGGTTATTAGCAATATGGATAACTGTTCCATCAAAACCCTGATCGGAGATGAGGACGTTACTTCCACCACCAAGAATGAGGATTGGTGCATCGCCAGCAGCCTCTATAGCTGCGATGATCTCATCTTCCGTTGCGACGCTAATAAAGTTCTTGGCAGGACCTCCCACGCGCAGTGAGGTGTATTGATTGAGGTCAGCCATATAGCAAGGTTACCTGCGTGGACTAAGAATTGTCTCTTTACCGCGGAAGCGTTCGAGAATACGGTCGTAATTCTTCTTTGATTGCAGGTCGCGATACTCAGGATCTGAATCGTGATAGCCGTGGTGGCGATCTTGCTCAAGCGGAAGCTCCATCTGCAAGAGGCGACCATTGGCATGACGAAGTCCTAGTGAGAATTCAATATCGGCATTGCGATAAAAGAGTGCGCGATTACTAAAGCCTCGAGCTGCTAGTGCATCTTCACGGTGCATCGCGATGAAGTAGCTAAAGAGAACATCGACCTCTCCTGCCCCCTTATCGTCAATACTGCGCCACTCATCTTCAAGATTGACCAATCCTCCACGCCAACCGACTGCGACAAACTCGCGCTTCTTAAGCTCGGTCAATAATGGTGTGATGGCATCACCTGTGAAGCGAGTCGAAGGATCCATGATGACGATAAATTCACTTGTCACATTACGTAGGAGCGCATTGGCGTTCTCGCCCCAGCCAAAGTTCTCTGTGACCACAACAAGTGAGGTGCGGGCATCGAGCTCATCGGCCAATGCTCCAGCATCTCCAAGAACGAGCATTGTGATTGCGCAATCCTGAGAATGAGCCTTGATGCTCTTTATCGTTGTCACCGCATCCTCATGGAAGCCATCGATAATCATCGCAACGGTAATCTCATACTTACCTGAGTTAATGGGGCGGATATCGCGGGTTGATTCATAGGTGGCATAACGCTTCTTCGGACGAAGCTCATAACCACCCGCAACATCGACTACCTCAAAGCCCTTGGCTGCGATCTCATTGCGCAGCTCATCAGATTTTGCAAAATCTTTTGCTGCACGTGCCTCTTGACGGGCACGTGCTAATTCATGGATTGACTCAGGGGCGCTCACAGTGCGATTACTGCCTTTGCCATACCAAGTACCTTCACATCACCTGCAGTTGCACTGAGTGATAGTGATGCTCTTCCATCTGCAATATCGGTAACTGTTGCAAAGACTACGAGTTCAACATCCGCCCCAGCAGGGACAACAACTGGCTTGGTGAAGCGACCACCGAGCTCTAGTACTTTCTCTGAGCCACCAGCAAGATCTGATACATACTTACCCACCAGCGCCATCGTTAACATGCCGTGGGCAATCACATCGGGCAGGCCTACAGAGCGAGCAAAGGCTTCATCTTGATGGATTGGATTCTGGTCACCGCTTGCATCGGCATACTGCTTGAGCAGAGCGCGACTTATTGGATAGCTCTTGCTTGCTAGCTCTTCACCTTTAATCATGCGCGGATCACCAAAGTCGACCAGGAGGAGATAAGGAGTTCATCTCCTGATGAGATATCAGAACGCACCGAGATGATCTCGTTACCAGCTACCTCACGAGCGCTCTCAATAGTTGAAGAGCAGGTAACGACATCTCCTGCTTTCAGAGGGCGCTTGATATCAAATTTCTGATCGCCATGAACAAGGCGATCCCACTTGATGCCCACTTCAGGGCTGGTGAGAATCGCCTCTGATTGTTGGAGCGAGATGCGGATAGAGAATGTGGGAGGTGCGACCTTGGTATTGCTCTCGCCGATAACTGCGCAGAAAGCATCGATCTCAGATTGAGAAATGGTGATTGATTCTGTACCAGGAAAGGTACGCCCGATTGAAGCCGGGCTAATCATTAGCGGGTTTCGCGGTGGAGAGTTGAAGACTTGCAACGTGGACAGAACTTCTTAAGCTCCATACGGTCTGGATCGTTGCGGCGGTTCTTCTTGGTGATGTAGTTACGCTCTTTGCAATCTACGCATGCCATGGTGATCTTTGGACGAACGTCCGCGCTCTTGCTTGCCATGGTGTTACTCCTTCGTGATTGGTGTGCTCAGGCTACCCGAGCTCACAGTTCTGGGCAAAATGCCCGTCTATCTCTTCGCTTCAGACGGCCAGCGCCGTTGAAATTACCTTGTAGCGGAGGCGGGATTTGAACCCACGACACAGCGATTATGAGCCGCTTGCTCTACCAAGCTGAGCTACCCCGCCAAGACCTTACCTATTCAGTTTTTTACGATCTGCTGCATTACTGCGAGCCCCCCACCGGAATCGAACCGGTGACCTTTTCCTTACCATGGAAACGCTCTACCGACTGAGCTAGGGGGGCAGTGGTAGAGGAGGCAGTCTAAGCGTTAGGGCGAGAAAGTAAAAATTGAGCCCGAAGGGCTATTTAGCCCTTAGTTGAGCCGAGGGTGAGCCCGGAAACGAACTGTTTACGGAGGAGGAAGAAGACTAGGAGCGTTGGCAAGGCGGCGATCATCGCACCTGCTGCCAGGAGGTTGTAGTCGGTTACAAACTCACCCGTTAACCGACCGAGGCCTGATGTAATGGGACGTTTGCTATCAGATGCTGTGAGAACAAGTGCCCAGAAGAAGTCGTTATAGATCCAGGTTGTCATCAATACGGTAAGAGAGGCGAGAGCTGGTCGCAATAGTGGCAAAATGATTTTCACGTAGTGGGTGAAAACTGAAGCGCCATCGATCATCGCAGATTCTGAGATCTCTTTTGGAATCGTCTTCATATAAGAGCTGAGAACGAATGTTGCAAAGCCCATCTGGAATGCCACGTGGATGAGAATAATGCCCCAATGTGAGTCGTAGAGAATTCGTCTATTACCCACCGCATCACCGATTGCGATATACATCTTAAAGAGCGGGATGAAGATCAACTGACCTGGAAGCAAGTTGCCTGCGGTGAAGAAGAGTAGGAGGGCAACATTTGCCTTAAAGGAGTAACGCGAGACTACGAATGCCATCAACGATCCCAAGAAGAGAGTAAGGAAGACCGCTGGGATTGTGATGATTGCAGTGTTGGTGAAGTAGAGCGGCAAATTCATACGACGAATCGCGTTGAAATAGTTGGAGAGATTTAAAGTCTCTGGAACTGAGAAGACGCCATTTGCCTGAAGATCGATATATGGGCGAAGAGATGAGTAGAGCGTCCACACCAATGGGAAGATCCATGCGATAGCAAAAATTCCGATAAAGATGGAGATAGCAGCATCTTTGCGCTTCTGACGATCGCGATACTCTTTATTGACGACGATAGTAGACATTACTTCACATCCTCTTTAAAGGTCTGGCGCAGATAGGCGATGATCGGGCCGATGGAGAGGATGAAGAGGATCGTTGCATAGGCAGCGCCCTTCATCGATTGACCCTCACCAGAGATATTCTGGAAGACGAGAGTTCCAAGGATCGGCACTTGGGCACCTGAAGTTCCATAGATGATATAGACGATATCGAAGGCGCGAAGTGACTCGATCATCGTAATAACAAGGACGATAATGTTGACCGGGCGCATCGTTGGAAGGATGACCTTCTTAAAGGTCTCCCACTCTGTCGCTCCATCGAGCGCTGCTGCCTCGCGGAGCGCTGGATCTACCGCCTTAAGGCCAGCTAAATAGAGGAGCATGATGTAGCCGATATGGCGCCACGATGCCATCACGAGAATGACATAGGTATTCCAGCGATCATCTCCAAAGAAGGAGATTGGGTTGGTGATGTCTTTTCCTAAAATTCCATTAACAAATCCATCTGGACGCAACATAAAGTTCCAGATGATTCCTGTGACCGCTAGGGAGAGGACAACTGGAATGTAGTAAGCGGTCTGGAAGAAAGCGTGTCCACGGATCTGGCGATCGATTTGATAGGCGAGCAATACGCCGAGCGGAGTAGCTAAGAGACCGAACCATGCAAGCCAGATGATGTTGTTCTTTAACGCATCCCAGAAGACTGGGGTGGAGAAGAAAATATTGTGATAGTTGGCAAAGCCTGCCCAACGAATATCGTCGAGGTGGATTCCGGACCAGAATGTAAAGGAGAGGCCGATTGTTGCAATCGCTGGGATCCAGACAAGTATTACGTGGAGCGCAGTTGGCACTCCGATAAAGACGCCGAGCGTCAAACGATCTTTAGGGGAAAAGGCTCGACGGCGGGTAACTTGAGTTGTCGTCTTGTTATCCGCCGTCGAGTTCATACCTTTACCTTATCTCTCTTTTTCTTAATTGATTACTAAATGAATCAGGTGAGAAGTAAATCTCACTTGTTAAGAATTAGAGAGCTGGTAGTGCTTCCCATTGTGCCTGAAGAGAATCAACAATCTTGTTGACATCCTTAGGGTTCTTGTACCAAGCCTGAATTGCTGGACCAACAACTGGGCCTGCGAAGTCTGGGCGTGTGTCGCGATCCAAGAACTGAGTGATGTACTTAGCCTGGCTCATGACGTTCAACTGCTGCTTCTGGAACGCATCGTATGTTGATGTGTCCTGGTTCTTGTTAGCAGATGTCATTGGGATACCGGTATCAAGCATTGCCTGCATACCTTCCTTATCGCCTGCGAACTTGATGAAGTCCTTACCAACTTCGGTGTTTCCACCGTTAGCAGCTACGCAGAAACCATCGATTGGTGCATCGATTGTGTCAACGCCGTGCTCTGGGTTGATCTCTGGGAATGGAACGATCCATAGATCGTCGTAATCTTCCTGTGACTTCTCCTTGAAGTTTCCGCCGAACCATGAACCCATAAGAGTTGTTCCAGCCTTCTTCTGGAGGAGGAGCTGCATAGCGCCATCCCACTCGAGGTCGAGAACGTTCTTATTTGTGTATGGAAGGAGGAGCTCCCACTGCTTGAAGACGTCGATAACGCGCTGATCTGTCCACTTCTCACGGCCTGCGAGGAGGTCAACGTGGAACTGGTAGCCGTTAAGACGAGCGTTGATGATGTCGAATGTTCCCATTGCTTCCCAGCCGCCCTTATCGCCAGCTGCAAATCCAACAAGACCCTTCTTCTTCATCGCTTCGAACATCTTGATCATGTCATCGAAGTTTCCGATGTTCTCTGGATCAAGACCGAGCTCCTTCACCATTGACTTACGGTAGTGAAGACCCCATGGGTACCAAGACTGTGGAACGAAGTACTGCTTACCATCAAGACCTGTTGATGCGATCTTGTATGAGTTGTCGTACTGTCCTTCAAGATCCTTCCAGACATCTGAGATATCTTCTAGAAGACCCTGCTCTGCAAAGAACTGCATGCGGAATCCGGCCATCCACTGGAATGCATCATCAGGAGTTCCCTGGAGATACTGTGAAAGGTTGTTCTGGAACGCATTTGACTCTGTTGCGTTATAAGTAACTTTGTTGCCTGACTTCTTCTCGTATGCAGCAACAAGTCCCTTGAGCTGCTTTGTTGGAGATTCATCAACTGTACGCGCGCCGAATGACATTGGTCCTGATGCCTTTGAACCACATGATGAGAGCACTGTTGCTCCACCAGCGATTCCGATACCACCCAATGCAGCACCCTTAATGAGGGTACGACGTGATACTCCGTTTTGTTCTACTGACATTTACGTCCTCTAACTTTCCTGAAGTAAAACCTCTTGAAAGGTTGCGTCGGCGCATTCGTCGACACGCGTAAAATCTAAGCGTCTGAGCGTGGATCCGCTACGGAGTTTCAATAACGAAATGGTTACGTTTGCACCTGCGACCCTTTTTCACCTAGTGAGAAAAGAGGTAATTTTGCAGAAAATTGCAGTCCCGGGACAGATTGGAGATAAATCTCCGCATGGAGAGATCGCTGCCCCGTGAAGAGAGCTTTAGGAGCCCTCTTCGAGCACCTGGGAGGCGAGCTCCTTCTTGATCTCTTCCATATCGGCCGCCTTAATAGCCGCAATCAGCTCCTCCAGGGAGGAGGCCGGCAGCGCCCCTGGCTGACGGAAGAGGAGGATGCCATCGCGAAAGGCCATCAATGTCGGAATTGATGTTATGCCAGCAGCTCCCGCTAGCGATTGTTCTGCCTCGGTATCAACCTTGGCAAAGACCACATCGGGGTGGTTCTCGGAAGCTGCTTCATAGATCGGCCCGAACATCTTGCATGGACCACACCATTCAGCCCAGAAGTCCACAAAAACTATCGGCGATTCGGTGATAAGTCCTTCAAACTCTTTCTCACCCACATTGATGGTTGCCATTAAACGTTACTTCTTCCCAAACATCTTTGAGAAGAAGCCTGGTTCCTTTGGATCATTCTGGTGACCCTGGCAGCGATCTGCCTTTGATACTCCCTTGAGGGCAATTTCAATGTGCTGACCACAGCCGGCCCACGTTGCTTTTCCACATTTGCGACAAGTTGTCTTGTGACACATTTTTCTTCTCTTTTCTCTAGTTAATTGCTGCCGGTGAATTTGAATAGGTGAGGTAGCCGCCATCAAGGTTTGTCGCATCGAAGCCAAGCTCCTTGAGCAACATTGTTGCAGTGTGGCCACGTTGCCCTACCTGGCAATTAACCAGGATTGGTTCCTTCTTAATCTCTGCAACGCGCTGGCGAATCTCATCAACTGGAATATTGATCGCTCCAGGAATGGCTCCAGCATTGAACTCGGATGGTGTTCGCACATCAATTAACTGGTAACCGGCTTCACGATATTCCTGTGTCTGATCCCATTGAGCAGTCTTCAGCAATCCACTCATCATGTTTTCAGCGATATAGCCGAGCATGTTGACTGGATCCTTTGCTGAACCAAATGGAGGAGCGTAAGCAAGCTCTAAATCAGCAAGTTCGGGTGCAGTGATTCCACCGCGGATTGCGGTTGCAATCACATCAATGCGCTTATCGACACCATCTACTCCTACTCCTTGACCGCCAAGGATTTCACCGGTCTTTGGATCAAAGATCAACTTCAAAGCAATCTGCTTTGCATCTGGATAGTAGCCAGCATGGTTATTGGGATGAGTGTGAATCACCATGACGTCACGACCTACTGCCTTAAGGCGCTTCTCGTTCCATCCTGTTGCCGCGATCATTAGGTCAAAGACCTTCACAATCGCAGTTCCGATAGTTTTGATAGGGCGGGTTGTACGACCAGCAATATGATCTGCCACAACGCGGCCGTGACGATTGGCGAGGTTTGCAAGTGGAACGAGAGTTGCAGTTCCATCAATGGCGTCGGTCTTCTCTGCTGCGTCTCCTACTGCGTAGATATCGTGATTGCTTGTGCGATTGAAGTCATCTACTTCAATTCCGCCACGTGATCCAATCGTTAACCCTGCTGCCTTTGCAAGTCCGATATCAGGGCGAACTCCAATCGCCATGATGACAAGCTCAGCGTCAAGGATTGTCTCATCCGAGAGAACTACTGTTGTTGGGGTTACATCTTTAGCGCTAACGCCAAGATGCAAAGTGACTCCATGCTTACGCATCTCTTTTGCAACTAAAGTCGCCATCTCTGGATCAAGGGGTGCAAGAACTTGTGGGGCTGCCTCGACTACCGTTGTTGGCACGCCTTTATGTACAAGGTTCTCTGCAATTTCGACACCGATAAATCCGCCACCGATGACAACTGCGCTCTTTGGCTTTGCATTTACTCGATTAGCGATTTTTTCAACATCTTCAACAGTGCGAAGTGTGAGTGCTCGTTCGATACCAGGAATAGGAGGAACTACGGGTGATGCGCCTGGGCTGAGAATTAACTTGTCGTATGAAAGATCGTATTCCTCATTTTTCTGCCAATCCTTAACAGTGACAGTCTTGGCTAGTGGATCAATGCTTGTCACCTCGGTTGCTACGCGGACATCTAATTTGAATCGAGCATGAAGTGAAGCAGGTGTCTGCAATAAAAGCGCATCTTCCTCTTCAATAACTCCGCCCACAAAGTACGGAAGTCCACAGTTTGCATAGCTAACGTGGCCACTCTTCTCCAAAACAATGATCTCTGCATCGGCATCCAGGCGACGCATACGGGTGGCGGCAGACATTCCGCCTGCCACTCCCCCAACAATAAGAACACGCATTTATGCAACTACTGGAAGGCCAGCCGCTTGCCAGCTTCCAATACCCTCATCAAGATTGAATAGCTTGGTAAAGCCCGCCTTATTCATTGTCTCAACAGCAATGCGTGAACGGCGACCGCTCTGGCAGTAGATGGCATAAGTCTTCGTGTTATCGAGAGACTTGATCTCGCTCTCAAATGTCATTCCCTCAACATCAATATTGATTGCGCCCTCAATATGACCAGCAGCGAACTCTCCGGCAGTGCGAACATCGAGCAGGATTACACCAGCTTCCTGCGCCTTGGCCTGAAACTCAGCTGGTCCAAGATCAGTTGCCCCTGCTGAGCCACCACATGATGTGAGGGCAAGTGTTGATGCAAAAATTACGGCGATGAGCTTTTTCATTTTTCCTTATTTCTCTTTGAATTATGCGAGACTCAAGAAGAGTTTCTGGAGCTTCTCTTGAACGGCTTGGCTGTCATTCTTATCGTCCACGATGCACTCGCGAAGACTGGTAGATAGCAAAGTAAATGCTGCGGTATTGACCGCTTTGCTCACGGCAGACATTTGGGTGACTATCTCGTCGCAATTGCGGCCTTCTTCTAGCATCCGGATCACTGCGGCCAGTTGGCCGTGTGCACGCTTGAGGCGCTTTGAGATAGCCTCAATCTGCGCTTCATCTTGAAGAACGTGGGTCGGTGTCTTAGCCACGAGAGACCTCTAGCACTTACAGATCTGGTCTTCGGAGAGACCTGCAAGAGCCTCATCAATATGCTGACCACAACCTGACCAGGTGTACTTCTTACATGTATTGCATACGACTTTTGAGCACATTCTCTTATCCCTTTCTGAGTGCTAGCCCTTGCTTGCGGGCCTAACTTAGCATACCCCTAGGGGTATGCTCAAACCGTACCAGAAACGCTGGTAATTTTCATAGGAGAGAGAAATGTCCAAGAAAGTCGTAGTACTAGGCGCGAATTTTGGCGGCCTCACAGCTGCTCTATCGCTCAAGAAGGAATTAAAGAACGATGTAGAAGTCACGGTCGTGAGCGATAGAGACTATTTCCTATTTAACCCTTCTCTCATTTGGTTACCCTTTGGAAAGCGAAACGAGTCGAATGTAACTTTTAAGGTGGCTCCTACCTTTGAAAAAGGTGGAGTCCACTTCATCAACACAGCAGCAAAAGAGATCAAGCCTGAGCTCCACAAAGTGGAGCTAGCAAATGGTGAAAGCATTGATTATGACTACCTCGTGATCGCAACCGGTACTCGGAATAAACCAGAACATGTCCAAGGCCTATTTGAAAATACCTCAACAATCACAACTCTTGGTGATGCAGAAAATGCCGGTCGAGAATGGAAGAAATTCCTCGATAATCCAGGAGATATCGTCATTGCAGCAACGCAAGGTGCAAGTTGCTTTGGCGCTGCTTATGAATTTCTATTCAATACTTCATACCAACTCAAGAAAGCTGGATTAAAGAAGCAAGTCAAGCTCTCATATGTGACATCTGAGCCGTTCCTAGGTCACTTTGGCATCGGAGGACTCAATCATGGTGAGCAGCTTCTCGGTATGTTTCTCAAGAAAGAGAAGATCAGCGCATACACAAATGTAGCGCTGGATTATGTTGACCAAGGTCGTATGGTTACAACAGAAGGTGTAAACCATGATTTCAAATGGTCAATGACGATTCCACCGTTTGTAGGTCAGGATTTTCTTAGAAAGACAGAAGGTCTCGTAAACGCCGGAGCCTTTGTTGATGTTCGTCCGACTTATCAATCCCTTAAGTGGGATGACATCTATGCGGTGGGCCTAGCTGCTGCAGTGACAGCCCCATGGAGCACCCCAACTCCCGTAGGTGTTCCGAAGACAGGATTTCCAACAGAGCAAATGGCCCACGTTGCCGCAAAAAACATCGCAGCTCAAATTCGTGGTGAGGAACCTCGCCATGAAAAAGAGTTTGGTGATATTCCTGCTGTCTGCATCATGGATGCGGGTAACAATGGAGTCTTGATTCTTGCTGACAAGATGTTGCCACCTCGCAAACATGGAATGTTGATCCCTGGCCCGCAGAATCATCTCGCCAAGTTGGCATTTGAGAAGTACTTCATCTGGAAGATGAAGGGTGGCCATGTCAACCTTCCATAGCTCTATGGAATAAGGAAAAGAATCCCACCCAGCAATCACCTCTCCGATTTGCTGGGTGGGTTTTTCATTAAAGAATCAACTATTCCACCCGATCATTGAGGGCGGGAGATGAAAAATCGAGTGAGTCGGCGATGATCTCAATATTGGACACGAGCGATAAGCCTTTAACAATCTGAGCCTTTTCCACCTTTGAGTTATTTGCAATTAACAGTTGTGAGAGGGCATCTGTTGCGACTCGAAGATCTTCTGTTGGCGTCGACTTCGCTCCAACGATCTCCTCTGGATCTTCAATATGAGATGCCAGGGCATAGCTTGCAGCTGAGAGCGCAACCGCTGTCTCTTTCCGTGAGAGATCTGCAATTCCAGAATCCACCGATGCATCAAAGAGATTACGAGCAATCACTCGAATCTGAACCAATGTGTGTTCAATTGCCAAACTCTCTTGCAGCGCCTTCTCTGCTGCATCTCTCTGTCCCACTCGAATCCAACGCGAATACCCTTTTGCTTCACCAATTTGAAGGCGGAGCTCAGGAAGTTTTCTCACCAGAGCTCGAGCGCGTGCCAACCAATGACCAGCATCTTCTTGCGAATACCCAGATGCCACACCCTCTGACATCTCTGCAAGAAGCGCAGCTCCCTGCAGACCTAATTTATTGAGAAGTTCATAGGTGCGATCGATGGGTGTCTTGGGATGAGAGAAGTATGAGAATGCAATACCTGTGAGCGCACCTACCAAGGTGGCACCAAGTCTATGTGCGACAGTGCTTTCAGAGAGTCCAGGGCCGATGATAATCATCGCAACAACCGGAACGTTGACCGAAGCAATCGTTCCTAACTTCAATACTGCAGCCAGAAGTGAGCAGATCACAATGGTGATTGCGATTGAGGCAAAGCCCAGGCCGAGGTAGTGCACAGAAATTGTGGCAACAATAGCGCCAATAAAATTACCTAGGATCTGGCCAAAGCCTTCACGGAGAGAGCGATGCAGACTGATGCGGATAGTCAGCGTTGAAACGATTGCTGCCACGATTCCGCCATTGGTGCCTAACTGATTGCCTATCAACCAGGCAGTTCCTCCAGCAAGGCTTGCGACAACAATCTGTCGATACCAGAGGAGATCCTTAAACATTACTTCTCTTCGAGGATAAGTGAGACTGAGTTGATGCACCAACGCTCATCCGTTGGCACGTCATAGCCCTCGCCCTTAAAGACATGGCCTAGGTGTGAATCGCACTTTCCACATCGAACCTCAGTGCGAATACGAGGCGCCAGGGAGCGATCTTCGAGCAAGCGAACTGAATCTGCAGCTGTTGGGGCATAGAAAGATGGCCAACCACAGCCGGAGTGAAACTTTGTCTCTGATCTAAAGAGCTCATTGCCACAGGCTTTGCAACGGTAAGAGCCGACCTTGTCGGTGTCTGTGTATTCACCGGTGAAGGGGCGCTCAGTTGCACCCTTGCGGAGCACCTCGTAAGAGAGCGGATCTAGCTTCTTTGCAAGCTCTGCCTCATCGAGATTAGCTGGGTTTGAGATGTTCTCCATCCCTTAACTTTAGAGCCTTTCAACTTTCGGCGCATTTCCTCACCAGTTAGACTCGCGATATGACATGGTCAGCGCCTACAAATGCAGATGTAAAGGCACTTCTTGAGAAGTCAAAGAATGTGGCCATTGTTGGCATCTCCAATAAGGAAGACCGAGCCAGCTACCAGGTAGCTAAGTGGCTTCAGCAAAACTCGCACTTCAACCTCTTCTTTGTTAATCCAGTCATCGATGAAGTATTAGGCCAGAAGACATATCCATCCCTTGCAGATATTCAAGAAGAGATAGATATCGTCGATGTCTTTCGCAAAGCAGAGGATTGTCCTTCTGTATTAGAGAAGGCGATTGCTATAGGGGCTAAATCAATCTGGCTTCAATTGGGAATCACGAATGATGAAGTTGCAGCTGTTGGTACCGAGGCGGGCCTAGAAGTCGTCATGGATCGCTGCATTAAGATTGATTACGCAAATTTGATTTAGAGACCAGTTACCTTCACCGCAGCAAGTGCAACACCAGCGACGATAACCCAGGCAATCATTCCCATCGCCATTGGACGAGGGCCAATTGCGCGGATCGCCTTCCATCTCACGCCAGAGCCGAGCGCGACAAGACCTGCGCCGAGTAATACCTTGCTGGTGAGGACGATGTAGTCATGAATCATTGAATTAATGGTGAAGAGGTTATTAATTGTCGCAACTGCGATAAAGCCGAGGACGAAGAATGGAATTAGTGGCACTTTAGCCCCAGTTGTCTCACTCTTTCCCTGCGAGGTGAGCCACTTGCGATGGCGGATTGAGAGAATCAAAACAATCGGTGCTAGAAGACAGACTCGTGCCAGCTTTACGACAATCGCATATTTATCAGCGCCATCGCCCCAGACAGAGGCGGTGGCAACTACTTGGCCAACATCATGGACGGCAGCGCCAGCCCATGAGCCAAATTCACGGGTATCGAGATTGAGCAGGTGGCCAAGGAAAGGCAACATGAAGATGGAGAGCGTGCCACAGAGCGCAATTAATGCAATCGCATAGGAGGTCTCTTCCTCTGTTGCACGAGTCTGTGGTCGGATAGCAGCAACCGCTGTTGCGCCACACACACCAAAGCCAACTCCGATAAGAAGACCGAGATCCCCCGACATCTTAAAAAGCTTAGAGAGAGCAAGGATTCCAAAGATGGTGAAGGAGACAACGATAGCGACGGTGATAACGCCCTTAATCCCAATCTCTTTCAGTGATGCAACGCTTACCTGTGCTCCAAGAAGTGCAACACCTATTCGCATCAGCGTCTTACTAGAGACCTTTGTTGCAGGCGCTGCATAAGTTGGCCAGGTGAAGAGGTTAGCTGCGATGAAACCAAAGGCGACGCAGAGCGCTAATGGGCTTATCGCAGATTGGAGATGATTGATCTCAAAGGCGATTGCAACAAGGATTGCAATTAATAGAAAGCCCGGCAGATATGACTTCACCGTCTTTGCATCCATTGCAACACCCATCTTCTAGAGACCTAATTGCCCAGCTACTGAATCGGTAATCGTGATTTCATCATCGAGATTGAGCTTGCCAGGGTTGACTCGGTTGGATCCTGGCAGGCGACCACCAGCGTTCTTGACCTCACCTGCAAATTGATTGAGTCGACCTTGATCGCCATCGACAGAGAGCTTTGCTGCATCGATTGCGATGATGAAGTGGGCGATCTGTTGTGGATTGGCATCTTGACTACTTGCAAACATGTCAGGGATATTCTTTGAAAGCGTTGGACCGATTAGAACACCAGTAAGAGATTCAACTAAGACGGCTAGTGCGTATCCCTTTGCACCACCAAGTGGAGCAAGCATTCCAGCAAGAGCTTCTTTCGCATCGACAGTTGGAGAACCATCTGCGGTGAAGGCCCATCCCGGTTCTAGCTCTGCACCAGCTTGCGCCTTCGCTTGAATCTTTCCACGAGCAACTGCGCTCGTTGCCAGATCGACAACGGTTGGTGGGTTGGTTGGAATACCAGCTGCAACAGGAGATGTTGAGAGGAGCGGCTTATTTCCACCCCACGGTGGCATCACTGCAGGTCCAGTACTAAATGCAATACCTACTAAGCCTTGATCAATCATCGGCCAGACATAGATTCCTAGTGCACCGCAATGAGATGAGCGACCAACACCGACTGCTGCAATTCCATTGACCTTTGCGCGCTCTGTGGCGAGTTGCGCCGCCTCCTCCAACTGCCAGTGTCCTAGGCCATCCTCACCATCAAAGACAACCAGCCCTGGAAGATCTGTAACCTTCTTCAACTCTGCCTTGGGATTTATTCCACCAGCCTTTAACCGCTCAAGATAGAAGGGGAGGCGCATAAGTCCATGGCTTCCAATCCCCCATCGATCGCTAGCGACAATGGCATTGGCGCTGACGGCAGCTTTCTGTGGATCCATTCCGACAGAGATAAGGAGCTCAGTTGCGCGCTCGATAGCACGACCAACAGTTAATTGAGTCATGAGCGAGTGCTCTCCTTGATAGAACCAACTGCATTAATGGCAGCTTTGCCAGAGAGCAGTAACTCAATATTGGCTGTGAGAATCTCGTTGATACGCAATTGGCTCTCAGCTGTGATGCCAGCAACGTGTGGTGCAAGGATGACATTCGGAAGTGTCTCAAGCTCGCCAACAACTGGTGGCTCTTGGGCGCGAACATCAAGGGCAGCACCAGCAATGGTCTTTGCCTTAAGCGCCGTAATGAGATCAGCCTCATTGATGACTTCGCCACGACCAACGTTGACGATGATTGCTGAAGGTTTCATCAAAGCAAGAGTTGCCGCGTTGATTGTGTTATTTGTCTGTGGCGTTGAAGGCATATGGATGCTGATGACATCTGCGCCCTTTAAAACATCTTCCATCGAGTGCATGCTCATATTGAGGGCGGGCAAACGTGGATCATCTTCCTTCACATATGGGTCGTAGCCCAAAACTTTGCAGTTGAATCCCTGAATCAATCGGGCTGTTGCCATTCCGGTTGCACCGCAACCCAGAAGTCCCCAGGTGAGCCCGGAAAGTTCACGTCCTGGTGTGCGAATCCACTTACCTTCACGCGTTGCCACATCATGGGTTGGAATAGAGCGAAGAAGTGAGAGGGCAAGTCCCAAGGTGAGTTCGCCAACGCTAACTGCATTAGCTCCCAGTCCTGCAACTACTACTACTCCAGCAGCATCTGCTGCCTTAATATCAATATTGTCCAGACCCACACCTGCGCGTGCAATCACCTTGAGTTTCGGTGCTGCAGCGATGATTTCAGCGGTTACCTGGGTGCGATTGCGAACGACAAGAGCTGTCGCATCTTTAATCTTTACCTTGAGCTCTTCTGGATTTTTCCATAAATCGTCTTCACGAAGAATGGGGAAGCTCCCTCCCAATTTCTCGAAAGGAGCTCCCCATACATCTTCAGATATAAGAATCACGAAGTTCTAGATCTCTTCTATTACGCAGAGATATAGAGCTTGGTGAATGTGTACTCACGGTGGCCCATAACCTCAGCGGTGCAGAGGCGACCGTTGACTGTGCGCTCGATGACATCCATCATCATGTCGCCAGCCTTAGTTAAGTCATACTCATAGCGGAGAAGGCCTGAGACATCGAGGTCCATATGCTCCTTCATACTACGAGCTGTCTTGATATTTGCAGTCAACTTCAAGACCGGAATGATTGGGTTACCAATCACATTGCCTTGACCTGTTGGGAAGAGGTGAATAACAGCGCCAGCTGCTGCCATGAGCGTTACACACTCTGCAGCTGCTGATGAGGTATCCATGAAGTAGAGGCCCTTCTTCTTTGGATCTGGCTCCTGTGCTGGCTTTAGAACGCCAACTACTGGAACTGAACCTGTCTTAGCGATATTGCCAAGCGCCTTCTCTTCAATGGTTGTAAGACCACCTGCGATATTGCCCTGTGTTGGCTGTGATCCAAGGAGGTTTGCACCAGTTGACTCGATGACCTTGATGTAATTGTCATATGTAGTCTGGAAGAGGTTGCGGCAGGCATCATCGATGCAACGCTCTGCAATGAGGTGCTCTCCACCTGTGAGCTCTGAGGTTTCACCGAAGAAGACTGTGCCTCCTGCTTCGACCCAGCGATCGACTGCCTGTGAAGTAGTTGGGCAAGAGCCGAGGCCAGATGTTGTATCTGACTCTCCGCACTTGATCGACATAATCATGTCGCCGATCTCTGCCGGTTCGCGCTGAAGCTCTGATGCATCTTGGAGGAACATAGCTGCTACGCGGCTCGCCTCAGCGATTACTTGGAGATCACCCTTTCCTTCAATTGAGAATGCAGCAACTGGCTTACCAGTTGTTGCAATTCCATCGGCAACTTTCTGCGTCCACTTTGGCTCAATACCAATAACAACAACTGCTGCAACGTTTGCATTGCGACCGGTGCCGATAAGTGTCTGGAATGTGAGCTCTAGATCTTCACCAAATTGGAGACGACCAAAGGCATGTGGAAGAGCGAGAGTGCCAGGAATAACCTTTGCGACAGCTTCTGCAGCTGCATTTGAGAGGTCATCGAGCGGCAAGATAATGACGTGGTTGCGGATACCCATCGTGCCATTTTGGCGACGGTATCCTGTTAAGCGCGGCTTGCTTCCCATCGATAACTCCTCATGTTGTGTGTATGGATGTAATCACCTTTTTTGATAGGCGCTGAAGCAAGGCCAACCTTGATGCCGTACTTGATAATCGCATCGCCCTCTGCGAGATCGGTCAGAGCGAACTTATGACCGAGTGGAATTGCATGATTCAAAATTGCTGTGCTCTCAGTTCCCTGCTTCACAGAACGCCCGTGAAGAGTCCCTGGCTCCAGATCCTCCATCGCCACGGCGACGTTATCGCCATCGTGGTGAAGTAAGAACTGTGGCGGTGTGATTGCCATAGATGCCCCTCTTCCTTCATTGGTTACCTCGCTAGCGGTGATCCGCTAGGTAATTCGTGAGCCTGCCCCACCCCCATTTTCAGGGTAGTGGTCTGACCTCTGCCGAGAGTCTAAAGGTTTTGAGCGTATTTTGTCTAGACCCCTGCCCAAATAAGTGCAAGTGGTCTAACCTTTACCTATGGGACGCGAACTTCGTTATGGGATTATCGGCGCCGGCAGCATGGGGCGCGAGCACATACTCAATGTCAATGTGATGGGCACCGGGGTCGTCACCGCCCTCGCCGACCCTCATCAGCCAAGTCTCGATGCCTCCCTTGCCCTCGCCCCTGGCGCGAAGACCTTCGCCGATCACAGAGCCCTCCTTGAATCAGGGCTGGTCGATGCCGTAGTCGTCGCCACCCCCAATGACACACATGCTGCTGTCCTGAAAGATGTATTGGCCACAGATATTGCAGCTCTCATTGAGAAGCCACTAGCCACAACGATGGATGATTGCAAAGCGATCAAATCATGGGGTGAAGGTCGAAGCGCTCTCACCTGGATGGCCCTTGAATATCGCTTTATGCCACCAGTGACTGAGGTAATCGATCGCGCTCGTGCTGGAGAGGCGGGAAAGATTCACCAAGTCTCTATTCGCGAACATCGCGAGCCTTTCTATCCCAAGGTAGATAACTGGAATCGCTTCACCGAGCGGACTGGTGGAACTCTCGTCGAGAAGTGCTGCCACTATTTCAATTTGATGGATATCGTCATCGGAGAAAATCCAGTAAGGGTATTTGCATCAGGTGGACAAGCAGTTAACCACCTCGATGAGAATTACGATGGCAAGCAGGCAGATATGCTCGATAATGCATTTGTCATTCTTGAATACGCCAATGGCGCTCGTGGAATGCTCGATCTCTGCATGTTCGCTGAAGGCTCTTTTGATAAAGAGATTCTCACTGTTGTGGGAAGTGAAGGGAAGATCGAATCCTTCTTGCCATCCCAGATTGTGAAGGCATCGCGTCGCGATAACTACGGCGCCCGCACTGAGTGGTCAAGCGGAGCGAGTAAGGGACGTGGCCATGAAGTTAAGCATGTTCATAATTACGATGTTCGCTATATGGGCCACCACTACGGTGCTAGCTATATCGAGCATGTGAAATTTAGAGAGGCGCTCCTTAACTCAACACCTGCTGAGGTAACGCTCAACGATGGTGTAACGAGCGTTGCAACGGGACTTGCCGCCCATAAATCAATCCGCGAGGGGCGAGTAGTGACCCTGGCTGAGATGTGGGCTTAAGCCACTTTTACTTTAACTTTAACGAACATCCGTCCATGGACGGGCGTAGGTATCAACGATCTCAGCGAGCTTCTCAAGACGTGGAATCGAAACCTCACGAAGCGCTGCTGGTATATCGCTAGAACCGACGATATCTGCCCAGACCGCGCGACCTGCAAGGAATCCACTCGCTCCACCTTGAGCACATGCCTTCACGGCATCTGCAAAGAATGGCGCCTTCACACCATTAGAGAGAACAACCCATGGCGTTCCAACAGCTTCTGAGATGCGCTCAGAATTACGTGTAATCGCAGTGAGGTCGCCTTCACCATGGAATGGAACCTCTGCCTTATAGAGATCTGCGCTCCACTGGGATGCCTCTTTTGCTGCGATGATTAACTCTTCTTCGCGATCGAATGAGCGAGACGAATCTGTAGGTGGCTTCACAATCACTTCGATAATTGATGGAAGACCTGACTTTGCACAGAGCTCGTTGAACTCTGCCACTAACTTTGCTCGTGATTCAGGTGACTCATCATTGCGCCAGAGAACTAGGAACTTCAATCCAACCGATCCAATATCGCGCATCCGTAGTGGATCAACATCCCTATCTACTGCAGTATCGGTAGCAGCGCCACCAGCAGGGCCAACAAGTAAATCTGCAGCAGCTATCAACCCACAAGTTGGAGCAAGCACTTTCTGATCGATGATTGCATCGATGCCGAACTCTTGATCAACAAGGAGTGCTGATGCATATGGTGAGAGCTCACGAGCAACATCGACCTTAAATTGTGTTAACTGAGAATCTGGCACAGGTGTGCTCTGATGAGCGGCAAACATACCGCGCAGCGCCTCTCGTTGATCGACTGCAACCATGGCGAGAGCCCCTGATGGACGGGCCAGTTTTGTTAGTGCTCTTCTCATGTTGTGTCTCCTAATTGGTCGAATTGCTGAGAAAGGTATTGAGTTCTTTGAGTGTAGGAATTGCTGATTGACCATCGAGGCCTCGGCAAGAAAGTGCTGCAACTGCATTCGCGCGAAGGAGCGCCTCTTCCATCGGGCGACCTTCAACAACCTGTGCCATTAGCGCACCATGGAAGACATCGCCAGCACCTAAGGTGCTCACCACATCGACTTTAAATCCAGGAGCGGTGATAAATGAATCGACATATGCCGCACTACCTTCTGCGCCACGCGTTGCCACAACGATATTTCCCGCGCTCTGCGCATCCTTAGCCATCGCATCATGGAGTGAGAGCCCTGGATGGCGAAGCGCCATCTGTCGATCTGTAGGAACAAAGAGATCTACAAGGGCAACGTCAAAGCTCTCAACGCCATAGCCTGCATCGAATGAGATCTTCGGACCTTTACCGCGTGAAATTCCAAGTTCACCAAGTCGATTGATGCCGACATGGTCGCAGTGCACCCAAGAAGCACCCTTAACTAACTCTAGAGCTGCTTGGCTAACAGGTGCTTGAACTACTGGCTGGCGAGTGCTGATAGCGCGGGCGCTATGTTCTTTTGAAGCAACGATGACGCTTCCTGCGGTTGGAGTTGAGCCAATAGAAATTCCGGAAGCATCTACGCCTTCACGTTTAAAAATCTCAAGGATTTCGCGGCCATCTGCATCATCACCAATTGTTCCCACAATTGCAGTTGAGATACCTAAACGTGCCAGAGCAACTGCAGCAACTGCAGCAGGTCCTCCCCCGCCGCGAGCAATCTCTTGCGCAAGGACTCTCTCATCTTCTGATGGGTAGCGTTCAACAAGCGCGATGGTATCCATCGTGATGACACCAACGCAGACGACATCTACTTTATTCGCGGGCATCTGCCAGTGCGGTCGCTCGTGCGCCAGAGATGTGTTGGAGAGTGAGCTTTGCCGCCAGTGGGCCATCGCCCTTTTCAATCGCCTCCAAGATCTCATTATGTTCTTTACGAGAAATCTCTTTACGGCCTGGAAGTCGAAGAGTTGTATCCATGGACATCTTCATTACATCTTGCAGAACGTTAAGGGTCTGATTGATAAATCGGTTTCCAACGATTCCAACGATAGTGAGGTGGAATTTGGCATCGAGAACCTGGAGTTGATCGTAATCAATCGGCTCTTTAGCGCAGATCGTGTCGATCTGATTGAGAGTGGTGCGAAGAATGCGTATATCTTCCTTTGTCGCCTTCGTCGCTGCCCAATTGGAGGCAGGAACTTCGAGAACTTCACGAGCATCAAAGAGCTCGTTGAGATCATGTGTACTCGCCATCATCGATGCGCGCAGCTCTTGTGCGACGAGTGGCTCTTGAACAAAAGTTCCTTGGCCATGGCGAATTACGACGAGCCCTTGCGCCTGCAAGATATGGAGCGCTTCACGCAATGATGGCCGTGAGACCTCAAGAAGATCAGCTAATTGACGCTCCGGCGGCAACTTATCTCCGGGCTGGAGATTTTGAATCTCGATGAGCTCAGTGAGCTGTTTTGCTATCTTCGCAGCCCGCTGAGGGGCAAGATGGGTGGCGGCGATACTCATGGGGGCTAGCCTTTCACAGCACCAGCGGTGAGGCCGGCAATAAAAGACTTCTGAGCCACGATATACATCACAACCATTGGGATTGAGGCGACGATAATCGCTGTGAAGAGCATGCTGTAGCTGGTTGAGAACTCTCCCTTAAAGTCGATCAATACCAATGGAAGGGTCTTCTTGCTAGCCTCATTGATCAACATCAATGGATAGAGCAGATCATTCCAAGTAATGACGAAGAGGAATATTCCTGTGGCTCCCACAGCTGGACGAGCAAGTGGAAGTGCAATCGAACGGTAGATGCGCCAATGATTTGCACCATCAAGACCTGCAGATTCAAACATCTCTTTTGGAAGATCCTTGAAGAAGGCGGTGATGATAAAGACAGAGATTGGCAAGGTCAGTGCAATATTGACCAGAATCAATCCATAGAGAGAGTTATTGAGTCCGATATTCACAAAGAGGGTGTAGATCGGAACGATATTGATCTGACCCGGAATTGCAAGTCCGAGTGAGAAGAGAACGAATAAAACCTTGCCGGTGATTGTGATGCTGCGAGAGATAGCAAATGCCACCATGCTGGCAAAGAGCAAAGTGAAGAATACCGAGAAGACAGAGACAATCACTGAGTTACGGAAAGGTGTAAGCATCTGACCATCCGCAAAGAGCGTTCTAAAGTTATCTAAATTAAATGACTTTGGAAGTGCTAGTGGCTTGGTGTAGATCTCAAGGTCGGTCTTAAACGTTCCAAGAATAACTATTGAGGTAGGGATAATGACTGCCAATGCAAAGATAGTAAGCATTGAGTTCTTAAATATCTTATAAACCATCTTTAGCTCTCCGTCTTACTCTTAAGGACTCGGCGTTGTAGCCAGGTCACGAGAAGGACAAGGATGACGAGGTAGATCGATTGCGCAGCCGCATATCCAAATTTGTAACCAACAAAGGCTGAGTTATAAACGAGGTTCACCAAGAGATCAGAGCCATTGAGGGAGGCTGGCTGAGCCATGGAGAAGACAAGGTCGAAGGCCCTGAAGGTCTGAATCGTTGTGTAGGCAACGACGACTGCAGTTGTTGGAAGGGCCATTGGCCAGGTAACGCTCTTAAACTGTTGCCAACGAGATGCGCCATCAACCTCTGCCGCCTCATAGAGATCGGTTGGAATCTGCTGCAAACCTGCAACGTAGATGATCACCATCTGGCCGGTGTGGAACCAGACTTGAGTTACAGCGATTGCATAGAGCGAGAGGGTGGGATCTGCGAGCCAGTTCTTGGCTAGAAAGTCGAGGCCAAAGAACTTAAGTGAGGCGTTGATAAATCCAAAGTTTGGGTCATAGAGGAAGTTCCAGATAAGACCGACTGAGACTGAAGAGAGAATCGTTGGGAAGAAGTAGAGAGTGCGCAGGAAGATGGTCACCTTTGTGTTCTTCACAAGGAAGGTTGCAAAGAGAAGTGCAAAACCTGTCTGGAAGATGACAACTATCAACGAGAATTTAAAGTTATTTCCAAGGACCTTTAAGAAGAGGTCATCGTTGGTGAGGAGATAGGTGAAGTTACGGAAGCCGATCTGAATCGGCTCGGTTACGCCATCCCAGCGCGTGGTGGAGTAGCGAAGGTTCGAGAGAGATGGGTAGAGATAGAGGAAGGCGTAGATTGCAAAGGCAGGAAATGCCATAGCAAGGAGGATGATTGACTCCTTCTTACGCTTCTTTTTAAAGGGTGCACCAAGCTGACCCCCACCTGTGGTGGGGGTCAGCTTGTTACGTGCTCTTAGCTTAATTACGCACCGATTCCTTGCTTGATGGTCTTCGATGCATTAGCCAACGTGGTGTTGACATCTGCACCAGCACCGATTGCGATCAACGCATCTTCAAGTGGGTTACGGACGTTGTTGACGTTGACGAACAAGAAGCGAGGAGCAAGAAGTAGCTTCTTACCCATGATGCTTGATGTGTTCAAGAGGTCAACGTTTGCTGAGTAATCAACGTTGATGATTGAGACATGCTGTGATGTGCCGACTGCATACTCCTGAGCTGCCGCAGCAGTTGTGAGATATGACATGAACGCACGAGCGATGTTCTGATCAGAGGCTGATGCCTTTGTGTTAACGCTGAGGATGAAGGTGTTGTTTGTAATACCCTCATAAAGTGGCTTTGAATCAACTGTGATCATGCCGAAGATGCCCATCTTGCCCTTCATATCTGGGTTGAGCTTTGTAACTGTGCTCATTCCAAATGTTCCTGTTGGGTAGATAGCAGCCTTGCCTGAAGCAAAGTCAGCTGGAGCGACTGTGTCGTTATAACCAGCAACGTTAGCAGGGAAGCAACCTGCATCGTTCATCTGCTTGTACTTATTGGCAATGCCCTTGAACCAATCGGTGGTGAGATCTTCCTTACCTGATTCAATTGCAGCAACGCGAGCACGGACCTCAGAGAGTGGAGCTGAGTTCATCATGAATGAGTTCATGATCTGACCTGCGTTACCGCGGGTCGCAGCTGGCCAAGCGAAAGGAATGATGCCATCGCCCTTTACCTGCTTACAGAATGCAAGGAGTCCTGACCAAGTGGTTGGAACCTTATATCCCTTCTTAGCGAAGAGCTCTGTGTTGTAGATAGGGTTGTTAAAGAGTGACTGGTATGGAACTCCGTATACCTTTCCATCAACTGTCGCTGGAGCGAGAGCAGATTGAATAACGTTCTGCTTCACAAAGCGCTCATTGCTGATGTTACGAAGGAGTCCACCGTTATAGAACTGGTCGAACTGTCCACCGCGTGATGTAACAAAGAGAGCAGCTTCCTTGTTAACGCTGATCTTTGAATATGCGAGGTTGGTGTAGTCGACTGAGTTCATGATGACCTGGTTGATCTTTGTTCCAGGGTTAGCATCTTCAAACTTATCGATGATGCTCTGGAGAACTACCTTGTCTTCTGGACGCCAGTGGTGGAATTCAATTGATCCCTTAGGTGCCTTGAGGGCTGCTACTGGAGCGCCTGAGTTTGCACCCAAGCGAACGCGCTGCCATGTGAGCTTGCCATTTGATCCCTTGGTACAGATCAATGACGTTGTCATGTTTCCGGTGCTAACACCTTCAGTTGTACATGCCTTACCGAATTCTTCACCTGCAGCGAAGGTCGATGGCATAGCTGTTGCGACGAGTGCGAATGCCACTGTTGCAACTGCTGCGATACGACGAGCGCCGAAGGTCTTTATTCCTTGAGCTTTCATTCTGTAGTCCTTGCCTTGTGGTTTGAGGGGTTATGGGTTTTATCTTTTTACTGACTTACCATTCAGTGAGGGGAATGCCGAGCATGTCTGCCATCTTTCGGATACCTGGTCTCACATCAATCCATGAAATGACTAAGTGATGCGGGTATCCGCCAGTGACTATTCCATTCACCAAGACTGCAGCATCAGGCTCTGTTCGAACCGTCGCTGTATTGCCTTGGAAATGGTTGGGAGCTGGGATTGATTCCCCTCGACTCACAACCATACGTAAACCCGTGCGATTGCTCGGATCTACATCCCGATCAATACGGAACAGGGTCACTGGTCCGGTCTTGAGCGGAAAATTACCTGCAACGCCAAGTTTGCGATTGCAGTGGATATATTGAGTTGCGCTCTTTGGATCTGCAGCAAGTTTTGTTGCAGCAGAACCACAATGCCAGAGGCGCAATAATCCTTCTTTCTCAACGAGATCGACGATATCTACAAGGTAGTTCTCATCAGAGCCAAGCGCCTCACAGACCAACATCGTCACAGCGCCGAGAACATCGCGCTCACATGTGGTGACGGTGCCGCGATCGGAGAGTCGGCCAAGGGATGAACAGATACAAGCACCTAAATCAGTGGGAAACTCTGGCCAGCATCGGATTGCAATTGCATCAAGTGCATCCTCTTCGCGCCAATCATCGAGTGCAACTTCAACCCCATAGACCTTCTTTGCCTGCTCAACATTGACATCACCGAGTGAAGGTTGATCAGCTAGCGCTGCTGCATATGCTTTATCTGCGCGATCTGGAGCAACTGCTGAGATTCGCTCAAATGCATTATCGATTGAGATCTGTCGAACATCTAAACCAAAGAGTGAATTGAGTTTTTCGCCATCGAAGAGGCATGGTGTGAAGCCAACCGGAGCTTCTCCTACTGCTCCGACCTTCTTACCCTTAAGCCATGCGAACGCTTCATCTGCAACAGATTGCGGTGCGCGCTCTCCTGAAATTGATTGCGGAGTCTTTGCCTCTGGTAATTTGCCAGCGAGCGCATCGCGAATTGCTGCGCGCACATGTGGCTCATCTGCATTGCCGTGGATATGGCGAATCGATTGACCGGCATCCATCAGGGCATGTGCTGCGAGGTTTACGCCACACATCGAATTGAGTTTGAGGCGCTCACCGACCTCACCTGGTTCGCGCATCGACCAACCGAGGACAGGACCTTTGACTGATCCAAGGAGCTCAACTGCCGGAGATGCATCGGAGAAAGAGGCCATAAAGAGGATATGGAGATCTGCTGGAGGGAGTGTGACTGCAGCAACATCATCGACAGTCATGACAAGCTCTGCTGGTCCGACCACTTCCGCACCTAGCTCTTGGAGGAGTGCGCGGGCGCTATCGAAATTACCCTGCGCGCATGCGAGATCGAAGGTTGGTCGTGCGAGTGCAACGAGAGCAACGGTGCTCATAATCCTCCAAGTGGTAAGACCTCTTGGAGAAGTCTGCCCCTCCAGCCTTATGGCGTCAATGGCCAGTCAAGGGTATTTCTTCGATTTACCCAATTGTTATAAATGGGTTGTTATTTAGGGGGTTATAGAGAGGGTTGTTATAGAGGAGGTGGAGCAGGCTGAGAACCCTCGATAGCAAGCGATGCAGCGGCCCAGCGCGCTCCATATTCTGAAGGTTCGCCCTCGCTTCCACGAGCCAGAACTGTGAGAAATCCTGCGAGAAAGGAGTCCCCTGCTCCTGTGGCATCGACGACTGCGGTTGCTAATGATGGCTGGTTCCTCACCCCAGTCTTGGTGTATTCATCGCTGCCTGATGCGCCACGGGTGACCACTATCCGAGGGAATCGCTCGAGGTGGCTACTTGGATCTTCACCCATCAGCTCAGCTTCACTTCCCACAAGACAATCCGCCGATGAGACTTTCTTATCGGCCAAAGCTTCTAGCCCCAAGATCGTCATACAGCCCAAGTCTTGGACACGTCTGAGGTGTTCAATAAAGAATGGGCGCCAGAGCGAGAAGACAACAATGTCATCGCTGCCACAATCAATTCCATCTAACGTGACTTCAGAGAGATGGCTCTGACTTAAAGAGACTATCGTCCGATCACCTGATTGATCAACCATCACCAGCGCTCGATTGGTAGGTCCATCAATCTTCTGAAGATGGAGATGGTTTATTGCGCTCTTGGAAAAATGTTCTTCGATTTTTGCGCCTTCGCCATCATCTCCGATATAGCTGATAAATCCAGTTTCGATTCCAGCGGAGGCAAGCGCTATCGCAACATTTGCCGAAGATCCACCAAGTCGCTCTTCAATCTTCTTGGGCCTGGTAAAACTCCCTTGACGAGGAAGAGAGTCAACATATGCCACGATATCAATTGCAACAGGTCCAATAATCCAGACTCTTCTACTCATGCTTGGCTCTTCTCTTTGAGATAAATCTCTTGCAAAATGCCGGCACAGGTATTTAATTGAGATATCTCTTCCCAATCAATATCTCCCAGCCACGGTATGGAGTCAAAGTCGGCATCTTCTCGTTTTCTTGCGGTGATGAGAGCGATCGAGAGCGCCGCCACCGTATCGGTATCTCCACCGAGTTCGCAGGCGATTTTGAGGGCTTCTCTTGCATCTGTGCTCAATTTGGCAGTCCAAAGGACGGCATTTAAAGTCTCTACTGAATCATTGGAGACACCGGTGCAGATGGGTTCTCTCCAATCATCTATGGCAATTTCTATATCAACTTGACCGGCTTCACGCAGCGCCACCTCGAAGATTGAGTTCTTCTCACCATTTGCTCTGGCATCTGCAAACAAGGCAGAACCAATCAAGGCTGCTGCAATTGCTTTTGGAGTCTTATGAGTGGCGCTAGCAATCTGGCGAATAAATTCTCTGCGAACGTGCTTCTCTTCTTCCTTAAAGGCTAACCCCAAGAGCGAACACCGCATGAGCGCTCCGTTAGATGTGCCTACCTGATGACGTTCTTCCTCCTTTACTGGCAAACCTAAAGCTGCTCGAGTTGTTGGTCCTAATCCTCGCAATTGTGGGACTGCGGCTCTCATCGATTCCAGAAATGTGACTCTCGCTTGCTCTGGCGTGCTTTCTCTCAGTGCTTGGATAGATAGCAGAGTGAGTAAGGTGTCATCACTTACGCCTCCATAAGGCCATCCAATTTTCTCAACGAGAAGATTTGGATCCACTTCAGAGAGAGTTTCAGTGAATTCATAGGCAACGCCGAAGGCATCTCCTGCCGCATACCCGCGCAGGACTCGTTCGATATCTGCGATAGTGAACGAGTCCATAATGTGCACTTACCTACGGAGCAGATCCGGACGGATGCGACCACGAACTTCTCGCTGCGGCCAGCTGCTATCTCCAGTTAAGAGATGGTTTCCTGCCGGGTCGGTCAGCAGAGTCTCTTCGACCTTCCACCCCTTGCCGGTGGGATTCCAGGCAATTGGCTGGAATGGCTGAATAAGGCGGGCACTTGAGGGGGTGGCGGGCCAGTCGCGTGGCATATAGCCGGTTGGACCACCTTGGTGATGGCGGTGCCATTCATCACCATCAAAGCCATGTGCGCCATAGGAACGAGCCGCCACATCGATGACTGAAGAGAACGGGGCGCCGATAACGGTCGCATCGAGAAGGTCAGCCTCCACCTCAAGCAGTGATGTGTATTCGCCCTCCTCGCTCTGAGTGAGCGGAGCGAAGGTGACGATGCGAGTGACAGAAGCGATCAACCCCTTCTCTTTTGCACAGATCGATGCGCTTGCTCGAGAGTTGATGAGAGCCTCTGTGGGAAGGGGATGGCGGAATCTCTTAACCCGAGACTCCCCTGCAACGCCAAGAAATGAGATTTCTAGGTTCTGGCGCCAGAGGGCTGATGTGATTCGGGCTGCCACATCAATCTCGCGATCGCTACTAACAACCTCTCGCATCGCCTCACCGAGAGCTAAGGCAGATCGATGGGCAATATCTTTGAGACGGCTCTGATCATATTGATCGAGGCTGGCTCGTAGGATTTCGATCTCGGTGCCAAGATCGGTAAGGCCAGGCCCGGGCTGATCACAGCCAATAGCAACGCCCTCTGCGATTCCATGGGCTCTGCCTTCCCACCATTGAACTGCCCTCACTTCAAGGCTGGGCGGAAACTCTTCTGCAGATAATCGTGGCGCTTCAATCGCATTTGTTACTGCATAAACTGAATTATCAGTGATGATTAAATCAAAGCAGGCTGCATCAATTGTGGTGGGAACATGAGCGCGACCGCTAATAACCCAGGCCAAATTCGGGTTACGGCGAAGGATGAGTGCGCCAAGACCCTTCTCTTCCATTAACGCCCGGAGAGAGGAAACCTTTGATTGAAACGCCTGCTCATGATTCATGCAAGAAGGGTACGCACTCTCCTTCGATTTTTAAAAGATATATTCAAACTTCTATACAAAGAACTTCTATACAAAAATCATGTTGGGCAGTATCGTCTCCATATGCGAGGCGATGACTTACTTAGGGTAACGCTCGAAGATGGCACCTACTTCTCCAACCCATTTCCGCTCTTTGCTCGGCTTCGCGAGCACGACCCCGTCTTTTATAGCGAACATCTAGGTGGCTGGGTGGTCACCCGATATGACGATGTTGCCGAGATTCTCCATAACCATCAGGATTACTCGAGCAAAGGCCGAGTTCTCCATCTCATCAGCCAACTTGATGGTGATGTGAGAGATCAGTTGCCGCTGTTGCAGATGCACTTTGCCACTGGTTTGGCGCATTCAGATGCTCCAGAACATAAGCGGTTACGCTCACTCCTTGCTCAAGCATTCACCCCAAAAATCTCCGAGAATATGCGCCCGATTACCAAGTCGATTGTGGGAGATGTTCTCAATCAACTCGATTCAGAGGCTGATCTCATCGCAGATCTCTTCACCCCCGTGCCGGCGCTCGTTGTAGGCCAACTCTTAGGATCACGAGTTGAAGATATTCCTAACCTCATTCGCTGGGCTCATGCCATCAATGGCCTCTATGAGAAAGGAGGGAAGATTGATGGAGCCAAAGCTATTCATGCTGAAGAGATGCTTGGGCAGATGCGCGAGTTCGTCCGAGAGCGAGCCGATGAGAGAAGGTCGGCTCTTCAGAGAGGCAGTCTTGATCCTGAATCTGATGTGCTCGCCGGGTTAGTCAGCGCTGAGAGCGAAGATGGAGCGCTCAGTGATTCAGAGCTCCTCTCAACAATGGTGACTCTCTTTGTTGCTGGCCATGAGACCACCACACATCTGCTTGGAAATGGGTTGTTGGCCATTCTTCATCAACGCTCACTCTTTGAGGAGATATGTGCTGACCCAAACTTAATTCCCAAGGCAATAGATGAGATGGCGCGCTTTGATGGCTCAGTGCCGCGATCCTGGAGAATTGCAAAGCAAGAGATGCGAATTGGAGATATCACTATCCCTCAGGGAGCGTTAGTACTTCCAATTTTGGCATCGGCTAATCGCGATGAAAAGGTATTTGATAATCCAGATCTCTTTGATCTCCAAAGAGATTCACGAAAGCACTTGGCATTTGGAAAAGGAGTCCACGTATGCCTCGGCGCCCCATTAGCCCGGATTGAAGGTCAAGAGATCATCACCGAGATTGTGAAGCGTTTTCCAAATATCGCGCTCGATACGGAGTATGAGAAACTTCAATGGCGCAGAGACTTTGCCCTTCGCGGATTGATTGAGCTGCCGGTTACCCTTTAGTTTGGAGCCTTCTGTCTCTTTATAAAGTATAGGAAGCGCAGGCAAACATCAGAAAGAGCGATGCTAAGGAGACGATAATTGCCCCGACCGACGCCTTCTGCTTCTTTGATGATGCTGCAACTGAGAGGCCAATAGCAGTGAAAGAGATAATTGCCAGAATGCCAATCTCAGTATCGTCGATATATGTGTAAGTTCCATCTGCGATTGAGCCAAGATCAACGAGTGCAATCACGATGCCAATTACGCCCACGATAATTCCAGAGATGGAAAATCCCATGCTCTCTGACTGTTGCGTTGGAGTTGTGGTTGGAGCTGTTCCTAACACAGGAGAAGGCGCCGACACTGGAGTTGCGCTCAGGCTCTTTCCGCAAAATCGGCACAGTATTGCCTCTGCCTTAATATCTTCAGCGCAATATGGGCACTGCTTCAATCCACTCTCCATCTGACTCCCCCTCATACCTTCTCTGGCCACCTTCGGCCGAGATCTCTGAACTCTTAAAAGTGTATGAGGGAGATAGAAAAAACCTGCCGTGCAACATGTGCATGACAGGTCCTAACTTGGTGGCGGGTGAAGGATTTGAACCTTCGAAGGCAGAGCCGGGGGATTTACAGTCCCCTCCCATTGGCCGCTCGGGCAACCCGCCAGGGTCGTGATTTAAGCGTTGCGGCGCTTTGGTAGTACGAGCGGAAAGGATACCTTAGGCTCATAAGGATGAAAAATCGTCCTTCCTTTTCACGGCATACCACTAGAGAGAGGGCCAAAAACAATGGCTGACAGCAGTTTTGACGTAGTTTCGAAGATCGACCGGATGGAGCTCGATAACGCAATCAATCAGGCTATCCGTGAAATCGATACCCGCTTTGATTTTAAGAATACCGGCACCACCGTCGAGCTCTCCGGCGAGACAATCAAGATTGAGGCAGGGACAGAAGAGCGCGCCAAGGCAGCCCTAGAAGTAGTCAAGGAGAAGATGATCAAGCGCGGCGTCTCACTCAAGCACCTCGATGCTGGTGAACCTCAGCTTTCTGGCAAGGTTTATAAGATCGCATGTTCTTTGAAGGAAGGCATCTCAACTGAGAATGCGAAGAAGATTGCAAAGTTTCTCCGTGATGAGGGACCAAAATCAATTAAGACTCAGATTCAAGGCGATGAGCTTCGAGTCTCATCAAAGAGCCGCGATGATCTCCAAGATGCTATTGCACAAATCAAAGAGGGTCCTTTCGACTTCGCCGTGCAATTTACTAACTATCGCTAATGGCAGATAGAAGCGAGAGATCCCTCGGATTAATCTTTGGTTTAAGCGCCTATATTCTCTGGGGGCTCTTTCCCCTTTACTGGCCGCTCCTTAAACCCGCCAGCGCCTATGAGATTGTCGCTCACCGCGCAGTCTGGACCCTTGTTTTCTGTCTTATCGTCCTCGCCTTCCATCGGAAATTGCGCCATACGATCTCGCAGATACAGAAGCCTCGAATCTTCTTTGGCCTCCTTGCAACCTCTGCCCTTATCTCTATCAATTGGATCGTTTACATCTGGGCGACAAATTCAGAGCATGTGGTTGAGGCATCACTTGGTTACTACATCAACCCCCTTGTCATCATCGCCTTCGGTGTTCTCCTTCTCAAAGAGAAGATGCGCATCGGTCAATGGGTGGCTGTTGGAATTGCAACGGTGGGAGTTGCAGTTCTGACTATTGATTATGGACGACTTCCATGGATTGCACTCGCCCTGGCTCTCTCATGGGGTAGCTATGGAGTGATTAAGAAAGTCCTTGGTTTAGGCGCACTTGAGGGGCTGACCATCGAGACGATGCTCAGCTTTATCCCATATGTCACATTCTTGCTCATCTTGCAGAGCAATGGCACCGGTCAATTTGGCCATAGCGTGGGGTTGACACTGCTACTGGTAAGCGCTGGTGCAATAACCGCCATTCCACTCTTACTCTTCAACGGTTCAACAACCCGCCTTCCCTACACAGTCATCGGACTTCTCCAATACATCACCCCCACAATCCAATTCTCTATTGGGGTGTGGGTGCGCCATGAGGATATGCCGACTGCGCGTTGGGTTGGTTTTGCGATTATCTGGTGTGCACTGATTGCGTTGGCAATTGATCTTTTGAGATCAGGCCGTACGATCGATAATAGCGTCGCATAGCGAGTAGAGCGCACCTGTCACATCATTGACAGGAAGTGGTCCCAGCGCCTTACGGGCATCATGGGCATATTGCAGAGTCTGCTGACGAGAGAGCTCAAGTGCAGGATGAGCGCGAAGTTCTTTAATCACGCGCTGCACGAGATTCTCATCCTTAATCGGTGCCTTAAGAAGTGCGATTAACTCAGCATCTTCAGGGCGATTCATGGAGATGACATTGAGTGTGACAAGAGTCGGGACACCTTCACGGAGATCTGTTCCTGGTGTCTTACCTGATTCAAATGATTCAGAAGCGATGTCGATAACATCATCGACAAGTTGGAAGGCAACGCCGATCTTCTCACCGAAGATTGTCAGCGTCTCCTTAATCTCATCTGGAGCACCAGAGACCATCGCACCAAAACGTGCAGAGGCTGCAATCAACGATCCCGTCTTATCTGCAACAACTCCAAGGTAATGCTCTAATGGATCTACTCCGGCAGCAGGTCCTTGAGTCTCCATAATCTGGCCGATTACAAGTCGTTCAAAGGTGTGTGCTTGGAGTCTGACCGCCTCTGGTCCAATATCGGCAAGGAGCGCCGATACCTTTGCAAAGAGGTAATCACCGGTGAGAATGGCAACGGTATTGCCCCATCGGCTATTGGCGCTTTGAACTCCGCGACGAAGCGGCGCCTCATCCATCACATCATCGTGATAGAGAGTTGCCACGTGAGTGAGTTCGCAGACAGCAGCAGATTCGATGATCCCCTTACGGCCTTTGTCGCCATAGTGGGAGGCCAAGATGGTCAGAAGTGGGCGTAATCGCTTGCCTCCTGCTGCCACGAGGTGGCGAGAGGTCTCCTCTACTAATGGATACTTTCCTTGGATATGGCTATGCAATAACGCCTCCACCGCGGTCATACTGGTTGTCAGCTCTGCCTCAAGGGCAGGAGCCATACCAGGTATACCTAATCCGGCAGAAGGTGTGGTGGCCATTAGCGGAGGAATACTGCGGTGGATGCGATGAAGTCAATCACCGGCGCTGGGAAGATTCCGAGTGCAAGTGTTGCAACTGCAGAGAATGCGATTGTCAGCGTAGTTAATCCAGATGGAATCACAACGCTTGTTCCATCTTCTACTGGATCCTTAAAGAACATCAAGACGATGACTCGGATATAGAAGAAGGCAGCAACCGCTGAGGAGAGAACACCGGCAATCAAGATTGCCAGGCTTCCTGATTGATAAGCAGCTGAGAAGATGGAGAACTTTCCGATAAATCCTGATGTAAGCGGGATGCCTGCAAATGCAAGGAGGAAGAATGCGAAAGTTCCAGCGACGATAGGAGAACGCTTTCCAAGACCGCTCCAGCGATTGAGATCTGTTACCTCACCCGCTGAGTCGCGAATGAGGGTGACGATTGCAAAGCCACCCACTGTTGCGATGCCATAGGCGAGGAGATAGAAGAGCGTTGAATCAAGACCTGATTTGCTCAGCGCGATCACACCAGAGAGCAAGAAGCCAGCATGGGCGATCGATGAGTAAGCGAGCATGCGCTTAACATCCTTCTGAGCGATAGCAACAAGTGAACCAAAGACCATCGTGACAATTGCAATCACGATGAGAGCTGGGCGCCACTGCCACTGCGCATTAGCAAATGCGACATAGAAGATGCGAAGGATTGCACCAAATGCTGCAACCTTTGTTGCCGCTGCCATAAAAGCTGTGATTGCAGTCGGTGAACCTTGATAGACATCGGGTGACCAGGCATGGAATGGGAATGCGCCGATCTTAAAGAGCAAGCCCACTGCGATAAATGCGATACCGATGAGCAAGAAGACATCATTGCCAGCTCCACCTGTCACCGCAGCCTGAATACCTGCAAAGGTGAGGCTTCCGGAATATCCATAGAGGAATGCAGCGCCGAAGAGGAAGAATGCAGATGAGAACGCTCCGAGAAGGAAGTACTTCAGAGCTGCCTCTTGCGATGCCATACGGCGATAACGAGAGAGACCAGCCATGAGATAGAGCGGGAGTGAGAGAACTTCCAGAGCAACAAAGAGGGTGATCAGATCACTTGCCACGGTAAAGATCATCATTCCAGCAACAGCAAAGAGTGTGAGTGGGAAGACCTCAGTAACGCGCACTCGCGCCTGGAGCGCTTGACGCTCCTCAACAGATCCCGGAACTGCTGCAGCTGCGGCAGTGAAGTTATCTTGATCTGCGATCAAGAAGATTGAGATCAAGGCGATGATAAGGATCGTTCCCTGCAGGATGACGCCAGCACCATCGAAGGTCAAAGTTGCCATCGCTGGGGTTGTGGAGCCTTCGCCACGGATCATGATCAGTTGAGCCAAGGCCATCACAATCGCTGTCACAGAGACAAAGAGTTGAGCGGTTGCTCGAATGCTTGCGCGAGCAAATGCCTCGATCAAGACTCCGATGATTGCTCCGGCAAGAACAATCAGCATCGGCGCTAGAAGCGAATATTCGAGTACTGGGGCTGTAAAGGTCATTTACTTACCTGCAATCTCTGTTGGAGCTGGATCGGTAAAGCCAGCGTTCTCAATAACTTGAGCAGCTGCTGGATTGATGATGTTCAGCAATGGTTGAGGATAGAAACCGAAGGCAACAATTACTGCCACAACTGGTGCGATTGCAATCTTCTCGCGCAGATTGAGATCAGGAAGATTCTCATTGCCTGGAGTTGTTGGACCGTGGAGAGCGCGCTGCACTGGGATCAAGATATAAAGCGCAGCGAGAACGATTCCGAAGGTTGCAATCACTGCCGCTACTGGATAGCGAGTGAATGTTCCCACGAGAACCAAGAACTCAGAGACGAAGCTCGATAGACCAGGTAGCGCCAGTGATGACATACCTGCAATAAAGAACATCCATGCCATAACTGGCGTGATGCGCTGGAGGCCACCGAAGTCAGCAATTGTCGATGAACCGCGACGAGCAATCATCCAACCGCCCACGATAAAGAGGGCGGCAGTGGAGAAGCCGTGGTTGAACATATAGAGCGCAGCGCCTGAATGGCCCTGGGTTGTCATCGCAAAGATTCCCATGGTGATAAATCCGAAGTGGGAGATCGATGTGTAAGCGATCAAGCGCTTGAGGTCGCGAGCTCCAATGGCAAGGAATGCGCCATAGAGAATCGAGATCACTGAGAGCACAATGATGAGCGGAGTAAAGGTCTTACTTGCATCAGGAAAGAGCGCGATGCAGAAGCGGATCATTCCAAATGTTCCGACCTTATCGAGCACGCCAAGAAGCAAGACAGATGTTCCAGGTGTTCCGGCCTTGGCTGCATCTGGAAGCCAGGTGTGAAGCGGCCAGAGCGGTGCCTTAATTGCAAAGGCGATGAAGAAGCCGAGGAAGAGAAGGTTCTGAGTCATTGGGCTCATCACAGTGTGGAGATCTGCCAGCTCTGTAATATCAAAGCTTGCATATCCCGCATTGCTTGAGACCACATAGATTCCAATAATCGATGCGAGCATCAAGAGGCCACCGAAGAGGCTATAGAGAAGGAACTTCACAGCAGCTGCTGCTCGCTCCCCTGAGCCATAACCACCGATGAGGAAGTAGACCGGGATCAACATCGCCTCAAAGATGACATAGAAGAGGAAAACATCGGTCGCAGAGAAAACGCCAATCATCATTGTCTCAAGGACGAGGATGAGGATGTAGAAAACCTTTGGGGACCAACGGCCACCCTCTGACTCATTCCAACCAGCAAGGACAACGATTGGCGTCAAGATCACTGACATCACAATCAGAACAAGCGCTAGCCCATCAATGCCGACAGAGAAGTTGATTGCAAAGGATGGAATCCACTCACTCTTTTGCACAAATTGGAGCGCGGTATCTTCAGCAACGAAACGTGTTGCAAGGAAGATTCCAAAGAGCGCAGTGAGGATTGTGGAGGCGAGAGCGGCCTGCTTAATGCGAAGGACGTTATCGCTTGGGAGTACTCCAACAAGGAGCGCTCCTAGGAGCGGCAGAAGACCCAGTGTGACTAGTGAACTCATTGTGTGACCACCCAGATTCCAGCGATCAAGGCGACCGCACCAATAAGAATGAACGCTGCATATGCACGTGCAAAGCCACTCTGTGATTTACGCAAGGCCGCACCCGATCCAATCGCCATGCGACCGACGCCACGAACTGCGCCATCGACTACCTTCTCATCGGTCTTCACCAAGAGTCCGGTGAGAGCCTGACCAGGGCGCATAAAAATCGCCTCATTGAGTGAATCTTGTCCAAGATCCTTGCGAGCCCAACGGGTAAAGATCGAGACATTCTCAGGAGCATCCTTAGAAATCTCAGCAAATTGATATTTACGAAGTGCGATAGTCACACCGATAGCAACTGCTGTGAGAGCCATCGCTGAAACCACAATCGGCTCAAACATATGCTCCTCATGGTGTTCGCCATGCTCACCAAATACTGGGTTGAGCCAGTTGGCAAGCGCATCGCCCTGCTTAAGGAGGAAACCTGAAGCAATGGAGCCGATAGAGAGAATTCCGATTGGAATCAACATCAATGCAGGAGATTCATGTGGATGGGCATCGTCATCCCAACGCGCCTTACTTGTGAAGGTAAGGATCATGACGCGAGACATATAGAAAGCGGTAATTGCTGCACCGAGGAGTGCCGTTCCTCCGAGAATCAATCCCTTTACGCCACCTGCATTAAATGCAGTTTCGATAATTCCATCTTTTGAGTAGAAACCGGCAAATGGTGGAACACCGATAATCGCTAGATATCCAAGGCCGAAGGTGATAAATGTGATCGGCATAAATTTACGGAGATTTCCAAATTTACGCATATTCACTTCATCGTTCATGCCATGCATGACAGATCCTGCACCGAGGAACATGCTCGCCTTGAAGAATCCGTGGGTAAGAAGGTGCATGATTGCAAAGACATAACCAACTGGGCCAAGTCCTGCTGCCAAGATCATGTAACCAATCTGAGACATCGTTGATGCAGCAAGCGCCTTCTTAATGTCATCTTTAGCAGTACCGATCAAGGCACCGAAGATCAACGTGATTGCACCAACGATAACGACTACGAGCTGGGCAGTTGGGGCTGCCTCGAAGATGAAGTTAGAGCGAACGATGAGGTAGACACCTGCGGTCACCATCGTTGCTGCGTGAATTAGGGCCGATACTGGAGTTGGGCCAGCCATCGCATCGCCAAGCCATGCCTGGAGTGGGAATTGCGCTGACTTACCAGCTGCTGCAACGACGAGCATGATTCCAATTGCGGTCAGAGCTGCCTCAGATGCATGGTGGGCATGCTCTGCTACGCCTTCAAAAGAAGTAGTACCGAGAGTTGCAAATGCGATCATGATGGCAAATGAGAGACCCATATCTCCCACGCGGTTCATCACAAATGCCTTCTTTGAGGCAGTTGCATAGGCAGGCTTCTGATTCCAGAAACCGATCAAGAGGTATGAGGCAAGGCCCACACCCTCCCAGCCAACATAGAGGTTGAGGTATGAATTACCGAGAACCAAGAGCAACATCGCTGCAATAAAGAGGTTGAGGTATGCAAAGAAGCGACGGCGATTTGGATCGTGCTCCATATAGGAAATGGAGTAGATATGAATCAGCGTTCCCACACCTGTGATGAGGAGAACGAAACAGATTGAGAGTTGATCGAGCAAGAGCGCTGCATCAACATTGAAATCTCCGACAACTATCCAGGAGAAGAGCTTCTGGGTAATGGCGCGCTCTTCGGTAGAACGTCCAAGCATCGCCGAGAGTTGATAGAGGCCAACTCCAAATGAGCTAGCTGCCATTGCAGTTGCAAAGAGGTGTCCCCACTTATCTGTGCGGCGACCGCCGAGCAGAAGTGTTGCAGCGCCGAAGAGAGGCAAAGCAATCAGATAAACAAGTGATGAAGATGCATTCATAGTTATCGCTTCAACAAACTAGCATCATCGACAGATGCTGATCGGCGTGAGCGATAAATCGCCACGATAATGGCTAGACCAACTACTACTTCACAGGCGGCAACGACCATGGTGAAGAAGGCCGTGACCTGTCCATCCAAAGTTCCATTGATGCGAGAGAAGGTAACAAAAGCAAGGTTTGCTGCATTGAGCATTAGCTCAATGCACATAAAGACAACGATTGCATTGCGGCGGACCACAACTCCGATAGCGCCGATGGTGAAGAGAATTGCTGAGAGGTAGAGGTAGTTATATGGATTCATTACTTCTCCTCCACAACAGTGGTATCAACAACATCGAGCTGGAACTGGCTTGACTCAAGCATGTCACCGCGCGCCTTAAGGGTTGCAGAGATCGATGTTGGCGCTGGAGTTCCATCAGGAAGGAGCGCTGGAACATCTACAGCGTTGTGGCGGGCATAGACACCAGGACCTGGAAGGCCGGCTGTCTGGGCAAGTGAGCCGGTGCGGAAGCGAGCAATTGCGCTCTCGCGTTGAGTTGGGCGAGCAACTGTGCGCTGGTGATGAGCAAGGACCATTGCACCGAGAGCTGCGGTAATAAGGAGCGCTGAGATGACCTCAAATGGCCAGACATAATCTGAGAAGAGCAGCTTTGCAATACCTTGAACATTTCCATCAGCGTTAGCTGCCTCAAGTCCAACCGGCTTACGACCAATTGTTGCGCGGCCGATGAGTGAAACCATCAAGCCACCGAAGCCAATCGCCGCAGTAATTGCAATAGGACGAAGACCCTTAATGGTCTCAGTCAAAGAATCAGATGCATCAACACCGACGAGCATCAAGATAAAGAGGAAGAGCATCATGACTGCGCCGGTATAGACAACAATCTGAACTATTCCCAAGAAGAGCGCTTCTTGGGCGATATAGAAGATAGCAAGAGTGATCATGACCCATGCGAGGAGGAGAGCTGAGTGAACAGCTTTCTTCACCAGCAACATTCCGAGCGCTGCAAGAACAGCAATAGGAGCAAGGATCCAGAACATCACTGCCTCTGGAGTCTGAATAACCATTACTTATCCTCCCCCGCTGTTGTGCCATCGAAGATTGGACCCTGTGATGGATCGGCAGCTTTGACTTCACCGCGGTAGTAGTTGTTCTCATCCATTCCTGGATACATCGGATGTGGTGGCATCACCATTCCTGCACGAAGTGGAGCAAGGAGATCTTCCTTTTCAAAGATCAACTTCTCACGTGATTCATCGGCAAGTTCATACTCATTTGTCATGGTGAGGGCGCGAGTTGGACAAGCCTCAACACAGAGACCGCAGAAGATGCAGCGAAGATAGTTGATCTGATAGACCGCACCATGGCGCTCTCCCGGAGAGACCTGATTGCCTGGTGTGTTATTTCCACCTTCAACATAGATCGCATCTGCCGGACATGCCCATGCACAGAGTTCGCATCCGATGCACTTCTCAAGTCCATCTGGGTGACGGTTGAGCTGGTGGCGTCCGTGGAAACGCTCTTCAGTTGGAGCCTTCACATCTGGATATTGAACGCTGAGGTTCTTCTTAAACATCGTCTTGAAGGTGACCCAGAAACCGAGCGCCTGCTTTCCAAGGGGAGCTGGCCCTGGCTGCTCTACCTCAACATAGGAGACATCGTTGATGTCTTTAGCAGCGCCAGACTTCTTTGGTTCTAATGAATTACTCATTGGTGCCTCCTGAAGTTGGTGCCTGGGTAGTAATTGACTGAGATGTCGCACTAAATGATGAGACGCCAGGAAGTTGTGGCAGTGGGAAATCTGGTGCTGCGCCTTCTGGCTGTGGCTTACGCGCCTCCTTCTTTGACTTTTCAAAGAGTGAGGTGATTGCCATGACGATGAGGACGATGCCGAGAGCAAATGCGAGAGCTACTGTGCGAGAGGCACCGTTCTGCTGAATGACTCGAAGTGAGGCAACGATCATGATCCAGAGAAGTGATGCAGGAATAAGGACCTTCCAGCCAAACTTCATAAACTGGTCATAGCGAAGACGTGGTAGCGATGCACGGAGCCACATAAAGATAAAGAAGAAGAAGTTGACCTTTAGGAAGAACCAGACGATTCCAAACCAACCACCGAGCCAACTTTCAGTGAAGCCAAGCCCTGGAAGTGCGTGGTAGCCACCAAGGAAGAGAGTCGTTGCAAGCGCTGAGACCGCAATGATGTTGACATACTCTGCAAGGAAGAAGAGAGCGAACTTCAATGATGAGTATTCGGTGTGGAATCCACCAACGAGCTCACCTTCTGCTTCAGCTAAGTCGAATGGTGCACGGTTTGTCTCGCCCACCATTGAGATCACATAGATTACAAATGATGGGAAGAGCACAACGACGTTCCAGATATGTCCATGCTGTGATGCGACGATATCTGAGGTCGACATCGAACCGGCATAGATAAAGACTGCAACGAGTGAGAGACCCATCGCCACTTCATAAGAGATGACCTGCGCGCTTGAGCGAAGTCCACCAAGGAGTGGGTAGGTAGAACCTGATGACCAACCAGCAAGGACAACGCCATAGACGCCGATTGATGTCACAGCCAAGATATAGAGAACACCGACTGGAAGATCGGTGAGCTGCATTGCAGTCTCACGACCAAAGAGTGTGACTACGCCAGTCATTGGAATCACTGCAAAAGACATGAAACACATCGCAGCAGCGATGATTGGCGCTGCGATAAAGACGACCTTATCTGCAGCAGCGGGAATGATGTCCTCTTTCAGTGCAAGCTTGACGCCATCTGAAAGTGATTGCAGAAGTCCAAATGGACCAACGCGGTTAGGACCGGTGCGCTGCTGCATCTTTGCAAGGACACGACGCTCAGTCCAGACTGCCATCAAGGTAGAGAGAACACAGATTGCAAAGACGAGAACTGCCTTTACTGCAACCAGCCATGCCGGATCTTGTCCGAGGAGCTCTGCTGTTGTCATGCCTTCACCACCGTTACTAGTTCGCCGTGAACCGCATTGAGTGCGGTGATAGCTTGAGAGCCAAATGAATTACGTGGAATCCAGACTGCATCATCATGGATATCTTCAACCAACACTGGAAGTGTGATTGAGCCGCTGCCATTGGAGATGCGGATTTGATCGCCAGTAACAACGCCTGTTGCAGCTGCGCGCTTTTCCGAAATCACCGCAACTGTTGGACGCCGTGTTCCTGCGAGGTTATCTTCACCGCGCTGTAGTGAACCCATATCGAGTAAGCGGCGCCATGATGTGAGAACTGCTTGATCACCTGAGGCTGATGGAGCACTTCCAGCAGATACTGGTGTGAATGGTGCGCGAGCACCATCCCACTTGCCGAGCTGAGCAAGCTCACGCGCTGTGGCAGAGACTGTACCGAGCATGATGGATTCACCCATTGCATCAGCTAGCGCTGAGAGGATGCGGACATCGCTACGGTTAAGTGATTCAGAGACGGCAGCGTCAAATGCGCGAGGGCGACCTTCCCAGTTAAGGAATGATCCTGATTTTTCAGTCACTGCCGCCACCGGGAGAACAACATCGGCAACTTCAGTTACTGAAGATGGTGCAATCTCAAGTGAGATAACAAAGCTCTTCTTTAAGTGAGTGAGCGCTGTGCGATAGTTGAGAAGATCGTGAGCATCAACGCCACCGATTACAACGGCATCGAGTTCGTCATTTCCAAGTGCCTCAATAATCTGCTCAGTTGAACGACCAGGAGTTGCGGGCAATGAATCAACGCCCCATGCAGCAGCGATATCAACGCGAGCGGCTGAATCTGTAACTGGACGACCGCCTGGAAGAAGCGTTGGGAAGGCACCTGCCTCAAGTGCACCGCGCTCACCTGCACGACGAGGAATCCAGGCTAGCTTTGCGCCACTCTTCTCAGAAAGAGCAACAGCAGCAGAGATCAGACCTGCCGACTCAGATGCGCGCTCACCCACGAGAATCAGTGACTTTGCTGTAAGTGATACTCCAGCAACTGCCGCAGCTTCACTACCAGGTGCCACCTTGATGAAGTCAGCCTTGAGCTTATCCATCGCGATAGAGCCCTTAGTTGCAATCGATGTGACCTTAAGGCCGCGCTTCTTAAAGTTCTTATTAAGACGCAAGAAGACAATTGGTGACTCTTCCTCTGGCTCAAAGCCTAGGAGAAGTACGTGATCTGCTGAATCAATATCGCTGTAGTGAACGGCGAAGTTACCTGCAACGTTGGCTGCAAGGAACTCAGCTTCTTCAGCGGATGAGACACGTGCACGGAAATCAATATCGTTTGTCTTCAGCGCAATACGAGCAAACTTTGCATAGCCATATGCATCTTCAGTTGTGACGCGACCACCTGTGAGGACAGCAGCTCGCTTACCCTTGAGTCCGGCAGCTGCAGCAGCCAACGCCTCTGGCCATGATGCCTCAACAAGAATTCCTTCTTCATTACGCACAAGTGGCTGAGAGAGGCGATCTAGCGCTGTCACATATTTAAATGCCCAACGACCCTTATCGCAGTTCCACTCTTCATTGACTGCAGCATCATCTCCAGCGAGGCGACGAAGTGTCTTTCCGCGACGAACATCGGTGCGCATATCGCAACCAGATGCGCAGTGTTCGCAGGCAGATGGTGTTGAGACCAAGTCAAATGGACGGGCACGGAAACGATATGACGCTCCAGTCAACGCTCCCACGGGACAGATTTGAATCGTGTTTCCAGAGAAATATGAGTTAAATGGATCGTTCTCATAGATACCAACTTGCTGCAGCGCACCGCGGTGGTTGAGCGTAATAAAAGGATCAGATGCGATCTGATTAGAGAAACGTGTGCAACGAGCACAGAGAACGCAACGCTCTCTATCGAGCAATACCTGAGATGAGATATTGATTGGCTTCTCAAAGGTGCGCTTGTAACCGTCGAGGCGGTTCTCCGCATTTCCATTGCTCATCGCCTGGTTCTGCAATGGGCACTCACCACCCTTATCGCAGACTGGGCAATCGAGTGGGTGGTTTCCGAGCAAGAGCTCCATCACACCCTTCTGCGCCTTATCTGCAACTGGTGATGTGAGTTGTGTCTTCACAATCATGTTTGGCTCAACTGGAATTGTGCAAGAAGCCTGTGGCTTTGGAAATGCACGACCATTGATCTCTACATCGACCAAGCATTGGCGGCAGGCGCCAACTGGATCGAGAAGTGGGTGATCGCAGAAACGTGGAATCTGGATTCCGAGTTTTTCAGCAGCGCGAATAACAAGGGTGCCCTTTGGCACTGTTACCTCAAAGCCATCGATAACTACAGTGATCATCTCTACTGGAGTTACCTCAGTTGCGGAGTTAGCTACAGTTGTCATTTATTTAGCCTCCGCAAAAAGTGTTGACTTTGTTGGATCAAATGGGCAACCGCCACCTGTTACGTGTGCGATGTACTCATCTCGGAAATACTTAATGGATGAAGTAATTGATGAAGTTGCACCATCACCGAGGGCGCAGAATGAACGTCCCATGATGTTGTCACATAGATCAAGGAGCTTGGCAAGATCTGCCTCAGAGCCCTTACCTTCTTCGAGATCACGCAAGATTTGAACCAGCCACCAGGTGCCCTCACGGCATGGGGTGCACTTTCCGCATGATTCATGCTTATAGAACTCGGTCCAGCGAAGCACGGCGCGGACTACGCAGGTTGTCTCATCAAAGATTTGGAGCGCCTTGGTTCCAAGCATGGAGCCAGCTGCAGCAACACCTTCATAATCAAGTGGAACATCGAGATGTTCAGCGGTAAAGATTGGAGTGGATGAACCACCTGGTGTCCAGAACTTCAGCTGATGTCCCTCACGAACACCACCAGCTAGTTCGAGAATCTGGCGAAGAGTGATTCCAAGAGGTGCTTCAAACTGACCTGGGTTCTTCACATGGCCTGAGAGTGAGTAAAGAGTTGCACCCTTTGACTTCTCTGTTCCCATTGATTGATACCACTCTGCGCCATTGGCCACGATTGCAGGAACTGCTGAGATTGACTCAACATTGTTCACCACAGTTGGTCGGGCATAGAGGCCAGCGATCGCTGGGAATGGTGGGCGAAGACGTGGCTGACCACGGAAACCTTCAAGTGAATCAAGGAGGGCTGTCTCTTCACCGCAGATATATGCACCTGCGCCGATGTGAAGGACTAGATCAATATCTTGACCTGAACCAAAAATATTCTTACCTAGATATCCAGCAGCATAGGCATCTGCAATCGCCTTATTGAGGCGACGAACAACATGTGTTACCTCGCCGCGGATATAGATAAATGCATGCTTTGCACGGATTGCATAGGCTGCGATGATCACGCCTTCAACAAGAACGTGTGGGTTTGCCATCAGAAGCGGCATGTCCTTGCATGTTCCTGGCTCTGACTCATCAGCGTTAACAACGAGGTAGTGCTCCTTGTTATCGCCTTGTGGAATAAAGCCCCACTTCATTCCAGTTGGAAAGCCTGCGCCACCGCGACCGCGAAGACCTGAATCCTTCACCAATTGAATAAGGGCATCTGGATCCATACCGAGAGCTTTCTCAGCAGCCTTATATCCACCATTGCGCTTATAGGCATCGATGGTGAATGAATCTTTCTCATCCCAATGTGCAGAAAGGACCGGGGTTAAGAGCGACATTACTTACCTTCCTTTGCAAGCTTGAGACCAAGGAGTGTTGGTTCACCTGCTTGAACACCTTCATGGGCCAATCCATCATCGAGGCCAGCAAGTACTGCTGATGCCTCTTTAAATGTGACGAGGCGGCTTGGGCCACGTGTTGGCGCTGGTGGATTTCCAGCGCGAGCACCATCGACGAGAGCTTTCGCTGATTCGACTGTCTGGTTGTCATAGAACTCCCAGTTAGCCATTACAACTGGCGCATAATCACATGCTGCGTTGCACTCGATATGTTCAATAGAAACTTTTCCATCTGCTGTGACGCCATCATTTTCAACACCGAGATGCTCTTTGAGAGATTCCAGGATTGCATCTCCACCCATGATTGCGCAGAGAGTGTTGGTGCAGACACCGATGTGATATTCACCCGTTGGCTTACGCTTATATTGAGTATAGAAAGTTGCAACAGCTGATACTTCAGCAGTCTCAATCTCAAGAACATCCGAGATTGTTTCAATACCCTCATTGGTCACATAACCAGATACTGATTGCACATAGTGCAGAAGCGGCATGATCGCAGAGCGCTTACGTGGGTAGCGCGCAACGATTGAATTCATCACATCTAGATTGAGACCGCTATTTACAGTTGTCATTATCGGTCGACGCCTCCCATAACAGGATCGATAGATGCAACAGCGCCGATGATGTCGGCAACCATTCCACCTTCGCTCATTGCAGATGTTGATTGAAGATTGTTAAAGGATGGCTCACGGAAGTGAACGCGATAAGGCTTGGTGCCGCCATCAGAGACGATATGAGCTGCAAGCTCACCGCGAGGTGATTCAACAGCTGCATATGCCTGACCTGCAGGAACTCGGAAGCCTTCAGTCACAAGCTTGAAGTGGTGAATCAAAGACTCCATAGAAGAGCCCATGATTTCGCGGATGTGATCGAGTGAATTACCAAGACCATCTGCACCAAGTGCAAGCTGTGCTGGCCAGGCAATCTTCTTATCGGCAACCATTACTGGCTGACCATGAGTTGCATCCAACTTATCGATTGCCTGCTCAATGATGCGGAGTGATTGCTCGAGCTCTGCCATACGGATCAAGAAGCGACCGTAGACATCGCAGGTATCTGCTGTAATGACATCGAACTCGTAATTTTCATATCCGCAATATGGCTGCATCTTACGTAGATCCCAAGGCAGACCAGTTGAGCGAAGTACTGGACCAGTAATTCCAAGAGTTGTGCACCCTGCGAGATCGAGATAACCGATTCCCTCGGTGCGCTTCATCCAGATTGTGTTTCCAACGAGAAGCTTCTCGTTATCTTTAAAGTTCTTGCGAAGCTCCTTCACGAGTTCGCGCAGACGAATTGTCATTCCCTCTGGAAGATCCTGCTGGACTCCACCTGGACGGACATAGGCCATGTTCATTCGAAGACCTGTGATTGCCTCAAAGGTATCGAGGACTGCCTCGCGCTCACGGAATGCGAAGAACATAGGTCCCATCGCACCGAGCTCGAGAGCTCCAGTGCCGAGTGCAACCATATGTGAAGAGATGCGGTTGAGCTCCATCATGAGAACGCGGATGATTGATGCGCGCTCTGGAATATCGTTTGTGATTCCAAGGAGCTTCTCAATTGCTAAGCAGTATGCAGTCTCATTAAAGATTGGTGAGAGATAATCCATACGGGTTGCAAATGTGGTGCCCTGAGTCCAAGAACGGAACTCCATATTCTTCTCAATGCCGGTATGGAGATAGCCAATACCTGGGCGCACCTCAGTGACAGTCTCGCCCTCAAGCTCAAGAACAAGGCGGAGCACGCCGTGAGTTGATGGGTGCTGTGGACCCATATTGACGATGATGCGCTCTTCTTTGGTCTCACCGATCTCAGAGACAAGTGAATCCCAATCGCCACCAGTTACTGAGTAGACAGTCCCTTCAGTGGTTTCACGGGTAGCTGCATATGGATCGAAAGTTGTCACTTGTATGACCTCCGGTTATGAGGAGCCGGTGTTGTTGCACCTTTGTACTCCACTGCAATTCCGCCGAGTGGATAATCCTTACGTTGTGGATGTCCATCCCAATCATCTGGCATCAAGATGCGAGTCAGACCTGGGTGCCCATCAAAGATGATTCCGAACATGTCGAAAGTTTCACGTTCGTGCCAATTGTTTCCGCCATAGACCTCAACGAGTGATGGGATATGTGGATCGAGCTCTGATGTGCAGACCTCAAGACGTACGCGCTGATTTTTTGTCATTGAGAGCAATGGGTAGACCGCAACGAGTTCGCAACCAGTGCGCTCTGGATAGTGAATACCTGAAACACCCATGCACATTTCAAAGAGCAACTTATCGCGAAGAATCTTAGCCACCTCAACGAGGCGCTCCTTCTTCACATGAAGTGTGAGTTCACCACGATCAACAACTACCTTGGTAATCGCATCTGCAAAATCAGGATATGCGCGCTCAAGATCATCTGCGAGTTGATCGAAGTAACTTCCATATGGGCGCTCTGTTGAGCCTGGTGTTGTTACTGTGCGAACGAGTCCGCCATAACCTGATGTATCCCCAGTTCCGGAGACGCCAAACATGCCTTCTTGTGTCATTTAGGCAAGCATCCCTTCATGTGGGAGGTTTCCAAGTTGAATCGTTGGCTTCGCCTTCAAAGCAGCCTCTTCAACAGCCTTAATCACTGCCTCGCGGTTAGGACCAAGCTTGGTATCTGAAATCTGCTCGTGGAGCTTAATAATTGCATCCATCAACTGCTCTGGACGTGGTGGACATCCTGGAAGGTAGATATCAACCGGCACGATGTGATCGACGCCCTGCACGATTGCATAGTTATTAAACATTCCGCCAGAAGATGCACATGCACCCATTGAGATAACCCACTTTGGCGCTGTCATTTGATCATAAATCTGACGAAGTACAGGAGCCATCTTCTGCGAAACGCGACCGGCAACGATCATAAGATCTGCTTGGCGAGGTGATGCGCTAAAGCGCTCCATACCGAAGCGAGAGATATCGTGCTTAGGAGATGAACCAAGTGCCATCATCTCAATCGCACAGCATGCAAGACCGAATGTTGCTGGCCAGACAGAGCTCTTGCGCATATAACCGGCAAGACCTTCAACGGTTGAGAGGAGAACTCCGCTTGGTAATTTATCTTCTAGGCCCATGAGTTAATCCCATTCCAATCCGCCACGTCGCCAGACGTATGCATATGCAACGAAGACCGTTGCAATAAAGATTCCCATCTCCACAAGACCGAAGAGTCCGAGCGCATCAAATGAAACGGCCCATGGATAGAGGAAGACAATTTCAATATCGAAGACAATAAATAACATTGCGGTGAGGAAGTACTTCACTGGGAAGCGACCACCCTCAAGAGCTTGCGGTGATGGTTCGATTCCGCACTCATATGCCTCTTGCTTGGCGCGGTTGTAACGGGCTGGACCGGTTACCGCTGCAATGCCGACCGAGAAGGCGGCGAAGCCAAATCCAATGGCGAAGAGGATAATGATCGGTAGATAAGGATTAGCGCTCACGGGGGGTAAGTCTAGGCGCAAGAGAGAGTAGGAGTTAGCCCAACTCCTGCCTGGCTATGTGAATCACATCAAAGAGCGCCCCTTTGAGGGCTGCCACCTCTTCAATTACCTCAAATCAACCCTTTAAGGTCGGCAACGGTGGCTTAAGGCTTAACCGCCATATGGACCGCAACGATTCCGCCGGTGAGGTTTCTGACCTCAACCTTGCTCCAGCCGACCTTCTCAATAATTGCGGCCAGGGCTGCCTGATTGGGCCATGCCTTAATCGACTCAGCGAGGTAGATATAGGCATCCGGGTTGGATGAGGTCTTCTTCGCGATCCATGGGAGGGCGCTCATCAGATAATTGGTATAAATGGTGCGAAACGGACGCCAGGTAGGTGCGGAGAACTCCACGATGACGAGCCTTCCCCCTGGGCGGACCACGCGGAGGGCCTGTGCGAGCGCCTCTTCCGTCTTATGGGTATTTCGAAGGCCGAAGGAGATGGTGTAGAGGTCGAAGGAGTTATCCTCAAATGGGAGGGCGAGGGCATCAGCCCATTGGAAGGTCAGATATGGGCGCTGCCTCCGGCCGGCATCGAGCATCCCATGGGAGAAATCGGCTGAAATGACCTCCGCCCCACGCTTAAAGAGGGGCTCAGAGCTTGCTCCTGGGCCAGCTGCCATATCGAGGATCTTCATCCCTGGGCGCGGGTCGATGAGCTTGGTGACGTTCCTCCGCCAACGCTTAGTCTGGCCGAGGCTTAAGAGATCATTGACGAGGTCATAGCGCTTGGCGACGCCATCGAACATCGCTGCTACTTCGTTCGGGTTCTTGCTCAAATCAGCGCGAAACCCAGAGTCAGCGCTGTCGCCTCTGCCCTTTGACTTATCTCCTCGTGACATGTGGGTAGTCTGGCGCAAAGGTAGGCTTGGCCACAACTTTAAATCGAATGTGGTTTAAATCGTATGTAAGAAATAAATCCGAGAAGCCATCTCTTGAAGGAGTCTGACGATGTCAACAACAGCAACTCTTCGCGCCGCCGTGGCACCGCGCAGTACTGCCTTAACTCACGCCCTCTTTATCGTCGGCGGCGTTGGATTTATCTCGGCGATGGCTCAGGTCTCTATCCCTGTTCCAGGTTCTCCTGTTCCTGTCACGGGACAGACTTTGGCAGCGCTCCTTGTGGGAACTACATATGGCGCTCGCCTTGCCTTCTCAACTTTTGCCACATATCTCATCGCCGGAATAGCCGGCGCTCCAATCTTTGCTCCCTCTGCCACATCTGCCAATCACGGACTCGATCGCATCATGAGCGCAACTGGTGGATATCTCATCGGCATGCTCGTTGCATCCCTCGTCCTTGGCTATCTCGCAGATCGCAAAGCAGATCAGAAGTTCCTCACCTCATATCCTGCGCTCTTACTTGGTGAAGTGACAATCTTTAGTTTTGGTCTTACCTGGCTCCATTACTCACTTGATCTCTCATGGTCTGCAACAATCTCAGCTGGTCTCACACCATTTATCTTCGGTGAGATTCTTAAGGTTGCAATCGTTGGAACAACTCTGCCGCTGATTTGGCGCAGAATCGCAACGGCGCTCAATAAGTAATTTGATATCTAGATGCCCTCACTTGTTCCAGTAACGACCAATCGCATTGGTCCACACCTGCCACTCCTTCAACTTCTCCCTGAAGGCGATCAATACTCTTGGGTGCGTGGCAGCGATGGCCTTGTTGGTTGGGGTGAATATGCATCCATCACCGTCAAGGGCAAAGATCGCTTCGACCAGGTGCGCTCCTGGTGGCATCAACATTTAGAGACATTTTCAATCTCTAATGCAGTCCATGGCAGTGGCACCGGGCCAGTCCTCTTCACCTCATTTAGCTTTGACCGCAATGAGGAATCCATTGCAGTTATTCCAAAGGTGATTGTGGGTAAGAAAGGTGATCAATCATGGATTACCTGGATTGGCGACGGTGCTCAGCCACAATTGCCTGATTCTGCACCAGAGTTTGCTCGGCAGAACTTCGATTGGCAACAAGGAACTCTTACTGAACAACAGTGGGAGACTCGTGTTGCCCAAGCAATCGCAAAGATCGATAAATCAGAGATTGAGAAGGTTGTTCTCGCTCGCGATCTGATTGCAACAACAGAGAATGCAATTGATGTTCGACCAATCCTCAATAAGCTCTCTGAGAATTATCCTGCAACCTGGGTGTTTGCAGTCGATGGCTTGATTGGCGCAACCCCTGAATTACTTCTCCGACTCTCTCGCGGCATGGTCACATCACGCGTGCTTGCCGGAACAATTCCTAAAACTGGTGATGATGCACGTGACTTGGCACTAGCCGGTTCACTTGCACGTTCATCTAAAGATTTAGAGGAACATGAATATGCAGTGCGATCTGTTGCAGAGGCGCTCGAACCATTCTGCTCATCAACGAACGTTCCAGATGCTCCATTTGTTCTCCACCTGGCAAATGTGATGCACCTTGCAACTGATGTGACCGGTGCTCTTCTGGAATCTCAACACCATGTCGATGCATTTGCTCTCCTTAAATCGCTCCATCCATCAGCTGCTGTCTGTGGCACACCGCGCAACTTCGCTTTCGATGTCATCGATGAGATTGAAGGAATGAATCGTGGCCGTTATGCCGGCCCTGTCGGATGGATCGATGCTCGTGGTGATGGAGAACTCGGCATCGCACTCCGCTCAGGTCAAGTAACCGATAATCAGATTCGAATCTTTGCTGGATGTGGAATTGTTGCCGGTTCTGATCCTGTAGTTGAACTCGCTGAGAGCAACGCTAAATTCAGCGCCATGCAATCTGCCCTCTAGATAGAGGTAATTGACTCGTAGATAGCCTTGAGATTTTCGGCATTACTGTCGCGATCTGGAACTTTGACCACCACTAGTGAAATGCCATTTATTGACTTGGCGAGCTCTTCCTTCAGCTCTGAATGGTTTGTTGCTGTTGCGGTAGTGAGGCCAAATGCCTGCGCAATCTTCGCTAAATCTAAGTTATGCGGTGTGCCGAATATGGTTTCAAAGCCTGCAACCCCACGATGAGGCAGGGTTGAGAAGATTCCACCGCCATTGTTATCGATGACGACGATCTTGAGGTTGATATTTTCTTGATGAATCAATCCGGTGATGTCGTGGAGGAAACTCAAATCACCGAGAACTGCAACAGTGTCGCTGCGCTGTGATGCAATTCCAAGAGCTGTTGAGATATTTCCATCGATTCCTGCCAAGCCTCGATTGGCAAAGGTCTCCACCCCGTTTCGTGCAACGGCAAAACCTTCAATATCTCGGATTGGTCGAGAAGATGAAATGAAGAGCGTTCTTCCATCGCCGATAGATGCACCAATTTCGCGTGCGACAAGCGCCTCTGACCACGTAGAGAGATCTGCGATCTTCTTTGCTGTGCGCTGGGAATACTTCACCCATCGCTCCATGTATTCGCTATCCACCGGTGGAACTTCGATCTTTGGTAGAGCTGTGAACTTTTGATCCGCAACTCGATCACTATCAACGGTGAGCATGCGAGGGTCAATGACAATCTTTTTCCGAGCAGTTGCAATCATTCTATTGATAGAACGAGAGAGCGTTGTGCGACCAATGACAACTACTGTGTCAGGTGCTAATTCATCAGTAATAGATTGCGATGTGAGGAAGATGCTCGCATGTGAGAGCGCGTTGGCAAAGGAGAGTGGATCTTCGGCGATGACGGGCCAGCCAAGACTTTCTGAGAATTTTGTAACTTCTTCAACGCTCAACCCTGCTCGGTCATGGCCGATCACGAGAAGGCCGCGAGTGGATTTGCTATAGAAAGTTCCTGCATCTTTTCGGTTGAAATCTTTTGCAGGTTTGATGGTGACTCCAGCTAGCCAATCACTATCGTCATCTGCACTCAGCGGCTCTGGGAATTGCACATTGATATGGACCGGGCCGCTCTTAAGTGAGTTAAAGGGAAGTTCCATTGGATAGGCAGGGCCTGAGACATCTGCAAAATAGCGGACTGCTTTGCCGAAGATGCGAGCTTGTTCCGTAGTTTGGTTGGCACCTGTGCGACGCAGCTCTGCTGGGCGATCTGCTGTGATGACGAGAAGTGGCAGATCGGAGTGCGATGCCTCTAGAACTGCAGGGTGATAGTTGGCCACAGCAGTTCCTGATGTGCAGACGATAGGGACTGGGCGACCACTAGCTTTGGCGATTCCCAGTGCGAAGAAGGCTGCCGTCCGCTCATCAATACGAGTGTGAAGAGTGATTAATTTCTTTTCAGATGCTGCAAAGAGCGCCATCGTCAGTGGCGCATTGCGAGATCCTGGTGAGATAACGACATCTGTAACGCCGGCTTCAACAATCTGTCGGATAATTGTGCGGGCAAGGGTGGTTGATTGATTCATTTAATTCCCAATACTGCCGCAGCTCGCATAGCTCGATTCTTCCACCATTCATAGCGTTCTGCATCTACATCGAGTCCATCAAGGTCGATTTCAAGTTCTTTGAGGGCAATCTCACCATTTGCAATTGGCAACTGCGCAACATCTCGTGCAAGGAGAGAGCCTGTGGCAAGTCCACAATCAAAGGAGAGATTATTAATTGATGCAGCAAGTTCAAGACCGTATTGAATTCCAACAGTGCTTTCGAGTGCACTCGATACCACTACAGGAAGTTTGTGATGGGAAGCAATTGCAAGAGAGCGAGATATTCCTCCGAGCGGCTGAACCTTGAGCATCACAATATCTACTGCACCCTCCAAATCAATGGTGAAGGGATCTTCTGCTTTCCGGACTACCTCATCTGCTGCAATCACCAAGGGAACTGTGATCTTCTCTTTTAACTCACGAAGCTCATCAAGTGTGGCACATGGTTGTTCAACATATTCAAATGGGCCTATCGCCTCATACATCGCATAAAGGTTTGTCAGGGCTTGGTCAACGCTCCACGAGCCATTGACATCAATACGGATATTGATTGAACTGCCAAGGGATCGAATATGGGCAAGGCGAGCAATATCTTCGGTGAGGTTCTCCCCCACCTTCACTTTGAAGGTCTTAACCCCGTGATAGCTAGCAATAAGCCCATCAATTACTGCTTTATCGTTGGTTGCCGGGATAGTGCCGTTAACAGGGATAGATGAGCGCAACCGATTAGGCCTTGGTTGAGTTGCAGCTTCGATAGCCGATGCCAACCACCTAGACGATTCATTATCTCCATATTCAAGAAATGGTGAGAACTCGCCCCACCCATATTCACCTTTAAAGAGTGCAACCTCCCGCACTGTAATCCCACGAAAGTTGGTCTTCGTAGGAAGCGCGATTACGCGCATTGTGGCGAGGAGATCTTCAAACATTATGGGCGACGTGGAAACTTTCCAAAGTCAGGCTTGCGCTTCTCCTTATATGCATCGCGACCTTCTTGGCCTTCTTCGCTTAAGTAGAAGAGAAGGGTTGCATCACCGGCAAGTTGCTGAATTCCAGCAAGTCCATCATCTGCTGCATTCATCGATGCCTTGAGAAGTCGAAGTGCCATCGGACTATTCATCAACATCTCGCGACACCAAGAGACAGTCTCAGCCTCTAATTCAGCGAGGGGAACAACAGTGTTAACAAGTCCCATAGCGAGCGCCTCTTGCGCATCATATTGACGGGTCATAAACCAGATCTCGCGGGCCTTCTTCTGTCCGACATTACGAGCAAGAAGTCCTGAACCATAACCACCATCGAATGAACCAACCATCGGGCCGGTCTGTCCAAACTTTGCATTATCGGCAGCGATAGAGAGATCGCAGACAACATGGAGAACATGTCCGCCACCGATTGCCCAACCCGCAATCATCGCAACAACGGGTTTTGGTGTGCGGCGAATCTGAACTTGAAGATCGAGAACGTTGAGTCGACCCATACCTTGCTGACCCAAATCGTCATCACCGATATAGCCATCATCGCCACGGACGCTGATATCTCCACCAGAACAGAATGCCTCGCTGCCTTCACCGGTAAAGATGATGACTCCGACCTCTGAGTTATCGCGGGCCAAATCAAAGGCCTCTTTCAATTCGATAATGGTCTGAGGGCGGAAGGCGTTGCGAACCTCTGGGCGGTTGATCGTAATCTTCGCCATTCCATCGGCGCTCTCATACTTAATGTCAGTGAACTTCTCTCCCCCACGCGCGGTCTTCCACGCAGGGATGGTGCGGTCACCAAAATCACGCTTAATCGGCTTGCTCACGATTCCTCCATTGTCGAGTACGGGCGATAGCCTACGCGGGCAATGGAGCAAACGTCACAACGAGAAGTTCGCACAGTCGATCCCGCATGGAGCCTGAGCGAGCTAATGGCTCGTATCGCAAAAGCCCTGGTCTCAGATGGCCCTGCCTTAAGCCTCTCCCCGATTGCATCCACCACTGTCTCATCTCGCACCGCCCTGGTTGTCACCACAACCGGAAGTTCAGGTGTGGCAAAAGAGATTGGCCTCTCGGCCTCAGCGCTCCTGACATCTGCGCGAGCATCCAATAAGTATCTCGGTGCAGAATTCGGAAACACTTGGTCCCTCTTGCTTCCACTCAACCACATCGCAGGAATCAATGTCCTAATTCGCAGCCTTGAACTTGGAACATCTCCTACTCAGTTACTTGGTCATGAAGGTAGATATCCGAAAGCTGACTTCACTTCAATAGTTCCTACTCAGCTCTATCGCGCGCTCAATGGTGATTCCTTTCTCCTCGAGCATCTCCAATCAGCACGAGCAGTTCTTGTAGGCGGCGCAGCCCTTACTCCATCTCTTCGATCTCAAGCAGAGTCACATGGAATCAATATCGTTGAGACCTATGGCTCTACCGAAACTTCTGGTGGTTGCGTTTATAACGGCACTCCACTTGAAGGTGTTGAAATCGCAATCGGAGAAGAGAGTCGAATTGCAATCAGAGGAAAAGTTGTTGCTCATGAATTAGCCGATGAAGATGGCTGGTACTACACATCAGATTCGGGCCACTTCGAAGATGGAAAGTTGATTGTCGATGGTCGCATCGATGATGTGGTCATCACAGGTGGTGAGAACATATCCCTTCTAGCCATTGAAAGAGTTCTCGCTGAGATCTATCCGAATATTTCATCTGCAGCCTTTACGCTTCCTCATCCAGAGTGGGGGCAAGCAATTCATATCGCCATTGCAGGTGGAGATCACTCTCTTGAGACAGATATTCAGAAAGTTCTTGAGGAGCGTCTCGGAGTTGCGGCAAAAGCTAAAGGTTTTCACTACCTCGAGGAGCTTCCTCTTATTGGAATTGGAAAAGTAGATCGGAAGAAGTTGGCGGAACTCGCACATGAATAAGTGGATCTTGGGAGCACGTCCTCGCACCCTACCGGCAGCATTTGCCCCGGTAGTCGTTGCCACCGCTCTTGCGGGAGAAGATTCATCACTAATCGCAGCGCTTCTTGCCCTCTTTGTCAGCCTTGCTCTTCAAATCGGTGTGAACTATGCAAATGATTACTCCGACGGAGTTCGTGGCACAGATAATGATCGCGTTGGTCCCATAAGAATTACTGCATCGGGTTTAGCTACACCACAATCTGTGAAGCGCGCTGCATTCCTCTCATTCTTTCTTGCAGCAGTTGCAGGACTAGCTCTGGCTGCCATGGCGAGTTGGTGGTTGATTGCAGTTGGTGCAGCAGCAATCCTCGCCGCGTGGGGCTATACCGGAGGAAAGAATCCCTATGGATATCTCGGCTTGGGTGAGCTCTTTGTCTTTATCTTCTTCGGAGTAGTTGCAACAGTGGGTACCTACTTTATTCAAACCGGTGAGATAACACTCGATTCTCTATTGGTTTCAATTCCGATGGGAACCTTCTCTTGCGCACTCCTTGCTATCAATAACATTCGAGATCGCGCGCTCGATCTACCAGCAGGCAAGAAGACACTTGCGGTGAGAATGGGAGATCGCAACGCCCGCTACTTCTTCACCACACTTATCGCTCTCGGCTATCTCGCTACCTTTGCCATGCTCAACCCATGGACGCTTCTGACTCTGCTCTCTCTTCCGATAGCGGTAAGCCTTGTTCGAGGTGTCTTAGGAAACGCTCAAGGGCGAGAACTTATTCCCTTCCTTGCCAAGACTGGCAAGCTCCAACTTCAGTTCTCCATTCTTTTATCCATCGCACTAGTATTGAGCCATGGTTAAAGCGTCAGCTCTCTTAGTTGTCATCTCACTTGCGCTTGTTCTCTACACCTTCGTAGATTGCGCGATGCGCGAAGACCATCAGTTGGCAAAGCTTCCTAAGTGGGGCTGGCTACTCTTAATTGCGATCCTTGGACCACCACTTGGCCCGATCATTCCTGTCGCTTACTTAATTGTTGGACGTAAGGGCAAGCGCAATCCAAAGCCTAAGAAGGGTAAGCCGCGGATCATTCCGCCAGACGACAACCCTGATTTCCTTCGCGGTCTCTAAAACTCACTCCTGCTATTTCATTAACTAGTTTTATTCCAAGCCTGAGTAAGTGTGCTTACCTGTTCCCCAGACATTCACATAGACATAGTTAAAGAGGAATGTTGAACCCGCGAAGATGCAGAGCCACGCTGCTCGTCGTCCGCGCCAACCGATTGTGACTCGTGCATGGAGATATGCCGCATATGCAACCCAGGTAATAAATGCCCAAGTCTCCTTTGGATCCCAACCCCAGTAACGACCCCAAGCGCTCTCTGCCCAGATTGCACCTGCAATCACTGAGAAGGTCCACAGTGGAAAAACAAATGCAACGAGGCGATAGGAAAGTTGATCAAGAGTTTCCAGAGATGGAATGCGAAGCGCCCAAGCAGGTCGAGCTCCCATCTCTTCATAACGCTCTAGGTAGAGGTATGCGCCGGCAATAATGTTTGCAAGCAAGAAGATTCCACCGCAGATAATCGCCGTCGATACATGGATGATCAACCAAGGTGATTTAAGGGCAGGAACAAGTGGAGCGCTATCACGATAGAGAAGAGTGACTGCAGTTCCTAGTGTGAGTAGAACTCCAAATGTGATGAAGAGGCCGAGCCAGCGAAGATCATATTTACGAAGCGCTGCAAGATAGGCTAGGGAGAATGCAAAAGCTCCAGTAATTGAGAACTCATACATATTGCCCCATGGAACGTGTCCATTTGCGATTCCGCGAGAGACGATTCCAGCTAAGAGAAGAAGTGTGCCGAGAGCCATGAAGGCAGTTGCAAGGCGAGCAGCCTTCTCAGTTCGGGTGTAATCCAAAGTCTTGGTGAGAAGATTTCCATCTGTTGCATCTGAATTCTTTGGGGCTCTCACAGCAAATGCTGTCTCGAATGCATGGGATAGGAATGAGAGAGTAAAGAGCGCCATCGCAGCGTAAACAAAGTTATTAGATGCATATGCCCACGTTGTATTCATTTACTTCTTCACGCTTTCTACGAATCGGGAAACTTCTTCTTCAAGCCCAGGAGCATTGTTCTTTGCCAAGGCGGCAACTTCAACTTGGGAGCCTGTGACTCTGATCCAGATGCGACGTCTGCGACCATAGAGCGAGAGAAGCAGGCCTAGGATTGCAAAGATTCCGCCAAGAAGGGCAAAGCCTTTACCGCGATCATCGACTATCTGCAGGTTGATCCAGGGAACAACTCCTTCGAGCGTGATTGTGCCCCCTGGATAATCAAAACTATCTCCAATACCAACAGAACCAAGTCCCAAATTGGTCATCTTCTCAGTATCGATTCGATAGACAGATTGCGGAATTCCGGAGTCAAGTCCTAAATCTCCGCTCCAGACTGAGAAGAGCATCCGTGGATTAAGAAGTTCTGGATAGATTGATATTCCACCCATATCTTTTGTTCGTTCATATGTCGGCAGGAAAGTTGATACAAAGCCGACAGATGGTTGCGCATCTGGAACCTTAATAGCACCGATTGAACGAAGATTTCCATCTTGCGGCAAGAATGTGACAGGTCCCTGGAAGGCAACATTGCCGAGTGAATCTCGAACTGTCACAATCGGTGCATACCCATTTGCTTGGAGATAGACGCGAGTGCTGCCAAAGGTCAAAGGCGAATTAACCTTCATTATCTCTTTGCGAGTCTTTCCATCCATCGTTGTCGTCACATATGCGGTGTAATCCTGCGGCATATTTGTCTTCGGATCATATTTGGCTTCAAATTTATCTACCGTGATTGTGAACTGACCAAGGTCAGATTCCTTCGTCAACTTTCCAAGTCTCAAGTTGTCATAGCTGGTTGCCACGTTAACAAAGCGCTCACCGCTATTGACGATCGCCTCACCTTGCAGGCCAAAGAGTGAACCGAAGCTCACGCCAACCAAGATAAGAATGAGTGAGAGATGGAAGAGTAAGTTTCCGGTCTCGCGAAGGTATCCCTTTTCCGCTGCAAGTGAACCTTCACTGCTTCGCACACGAAAGCGATTTGCTTTAAACCATTGGTGAGCATTCTCAAGTGAGCTCTCACCACCATCAAATGTTGTGTAATGCTCGAGGCGATTAAGGTTCTTTGGAGTTGCAGGTGGTTCTGCTCGCATCGCATGGAAATGCTCGATTGTGCGAGGCAATACACATCCGATTAGTGAGATAAAGAGCAAGATATAAATTGCGCTAAACCACGGTGATCCATAAACATCAAAGAGGTAGAAGCGGTCATACCAGCGAGATAGCTCTGGTCTACTCTCAAAGAAGTTGCGGACTCCGATGGGATTGCTTGTGCGCTGCGGAATTAAAGAGCCAGGCACGGAAGCAACTCCGAGCATCATTAAGAGAATAAGAGCTGTTCGCATGCTTGTGAGCTGGCGCCATGCAAAACGCGCTAAGCCAACGAGGCCTAGCTCTGGAATCTCAACATTTTTGCTCATCAGATCACCGGCACAAACTCTGAGATAAGGCCACGAAGATTAATCATCAAATCAGACCAGACTCCAGTCAATTGCATAAAGCCAATCAGAATGAGGAGGGCTCCTCCAACCTTGGAGATCACAGCGCCATTCTGCAAGAAGAAATTGCGAAGCTTCTTGCTGCGATCGAGATAGAGACCGGAGAGAATAAAAGGAATTCCAAGACCTAATCCATAACCGATGGAGAGTATCGCCCCACGCACCGCGCTTGATTCGGTAAAGGCGAGAGTTTGCACTGTTGCAAGCGCTGGACCAATACATGGCGTCCACCCCACACCGAAGAGAACTCCCAAGAGCGGAGCACCTGCAATTCCTCCAGTTGTTGAAATCTTTGGAGAGATTGTTGGCGCAAATGGAAAGAGACCCATGAAGAGCGCACCCATCAATATTGTGAATATGCCAAGAACTACTGTAATTACCTCTTCATTAGCCGCAATCTGACTTCCAAGTCCACCAAAGGCAAGACCGTAGGAGGCAAAGAGAAAAGTGAAGCCAAGAACGAAGAGGAGGGAACCCAGAAGGACCTTCCCCTTATGGGTAGAAAATCCTGTGGCATATGCGACATAACCCGGAACTAATGGAAGAACGCATGGTGAGAGAAATGAAATCAAGCCAGCAAAAATCGCAATTGGAAGCGCCGCAATAAGCGTTCCGCCAGATAGCTGCTCGACTACAAATGATGTCATTCTGATTTAATCTTCTCAATAAGCTCAGAGAGCGATGCAATTGTGACGATTCCAGAGATTCTTCCCGCTACCTTGCCATCTTTATCAAGAACAAGAGTGGTTGGGATTGCATTAGCGGGAAGGGTCTTACTGAAGCCGATTAACACTGAATCATCGATCAGAGTGGGATAAGGGCTCTTATTCTTTCGAACAAATGCCTCCGCGTTGACAGGATTATCTCGGGTGAGAATTCCTACAAAATTCACATCTGGATAAATCTTTGTCATAGCAGCAAGAGTTGGCTCTTCAGCTCGACATGGAGAACACCAGGATGCCCAGACATTTACGACAGCAATTGCACCTTTAGGAAGTGTGTAATTGACTCCGAGCAAAGTCATTCCAGAGAGTTCAGGGGCTGCCATTCTCTTATCAACAGCAATGTATGAGGTTGCACCATCGCCTGCAATGAAGCTCTCTTCAGCGACGCTCGTTCCAGAATTGCCACATCCAACAAGAAGTAAGAGAGATGCGAGGGCAAGACCTAACTTCTTCATTATTGCTCCTTACTTCTGTGGAAGTAAGTGACCTGCCGGTTCTGAGTAGGAGGTGCCTGTAATCATTCCCTCGTCATCGAAGTGAATACTTGTCACTGACGCCAAGGTGCACTCGCGCTTGCGTGGGTCGTGAATTAAGCGACGGCCTTCAATAGCACTTCGCAAAATCCAGATAGGAAGTTGGTGAGAGACAACAATTGCATCCTTATCTCCCGCCGCCTTTTTTGCATCAAAGACTGCAGCCATCATTCGACTGATCTGATCAACATATGGCTCACCCCACGAAGGCTTCCACGGGTTATAGAGATGTCTCCATGCAGATGGGTGGCGGAGTACTCCATCACCGATTCCAAATGGCTTTCCTTCAAAGATATTTGCCGCCTCAATCAATCGTTCATCTGTGTGAATATCAATTGAGTGAGCTTTAGCAATTGGTGCAGCAGTCTCTTGAGCGCGTTGAAGCGGTGAGACATGGAGGGCTCCGAGGTTGATCGATTTAGACCACTCACCAAGAGCTTCTGCCATCTCCTGTCCGCGCGCAGATAGACGCCAGCCTGGCTGACGGCCATAGAGAATCTTCTGAGGATTTTCTACTTCACCGTGGCGGACTACATGGACTGTTGAACTCATGGAGCAAGCATAAAGCGTCATTCGAGGGGCTTTCTCTCCCAGCTATCGCTAAGGTAGTGACATGGCGCTCACACCCACTCGTGCGGCCTTCTTTGATGTAGATAACACCCTCGTTCGAGGATCGACCCTTTACTTCCTCGGTCGCGGGATGTACCAGCGTGGTTATTTCACTAAGGCAGATATCTCTCGCTTCGTCGTAGCCAATCTGAGATTTCGCATGACTGGTATGGAGAAGCAAGATGTTATTGAGCGTTTTCAAAAAGCTGCAACAGATTTTGTTGGTGGCCACAAGGTAAGTGACATCTTGGCTCTGGGTGAAGAAATTTATGATGAGTACGTCTCACCAAAACTTTGGCAGCGCACCTGCGAGATTGCGAGAGAACATATCGCTAAAGGTGAATCAGTCTGGCTTGTTACAGCTGCACCACAAGATATGGCAGAGATCATCGCAAATCGCCTTGGATTCACTGGAGCTATTGGCAGCAAGGTAATTAAGAAAGATGGCATCTACACCGGCGAACTTGATGGCAAGTTGCTTCACGGTTCTGAGAAAGCTGTTGCAATTACACAACTTGCAAAAGAGCGCGGTTATGATCTGAAAGATTGTTACTCATACTCAGATAGCCATAATGATCTTCCATTACTTACTGCGGTGGGACATCCATCTGCAATCAACCCAGATGCAGTACTTCGCATTAAAGCGCTAGCTGAAGGCTGGCCTATCCACGACTTCCGCAGAGCGCGCTATCTCAATCGCCTCTTGGGCCCTGCTGTCAGTCGCCTCGCCGCACTGGCTGCTGTGCTCACTCCACGCAAGCGCCGCTAACTCAATTCGCGCAGGAAGCGCCCAGCCCGCTAATGTAGGCAGGTTATGGAAATTCGCTCCTACGCCGATTATCTGCGCTCACTCGATGACGCAGGTCTTCTTGCGCTATTTGAGAGTAGAAGCGATCTCACATCACCTGTTCCATCAGATATTGCATCCCTCGCTGTGCGGGCATCATCCATTCCAAGTCTTGTGCGAGCCATTGATTCGCTCAATAAGTGGCAACTTCAAGTATTAGAGGCTGCTGCAGTACTTGCCGAACCTTTTAGTGAGAAAGAGCTCCTTGCACATACAGATAAATCAGCGAAGTTTGCCCTTTCTGCATTGGTAGATCGCGCACTTCTCTATCTCAGTAATGATGGTTACCGAATTCCCAATAATGTCCGCGAGGTTCTCGGTTCAGAGATCGCAGGGCTTGGAACTCCAGCGCTCAAGAAGGTGAAGTTAAAGGATTTAGCAGATGCTCCACCTGCTGCTAAGAAGGTTCTCGATGCGATGGTCTGGGGACCACCACGTGGAGCAGTTGCAGATGTGAAGAAACCCAACCCTGGCCTTAAGTGGTTACTTGATCAGGGGTTTGTCTCACCAGTCAATCAACAGACAGTTGTTCTACATCGTGAGGTCGCCCTTTACCTGCGAGGAAATAAAGTTCATAGAGAGCTCCTCATTACTCAACCTGAGTTAAATGGAAGAACCGTTGATGAGAAGAGTATTCAGCTCGCTGCCATCTCTAACATCACAACCTTCCTTCGTTGGGTTGAAGAAGTTCTTAACTTCTGGGGGCAAGAGCCTCCGATGGCACTTAAAGCTGGCGGTATTGGTGTGCGCGATCTGCGGGATCTCTCCCAGCATCTCGGCGTAGAGAGTGAATGCGCATCTTTTATCGTTGAAGTTTGTTACATCTCAGGTCTTGTCACAATTGATCCCGATGATCGCGTTCTTCCTACTCATCAATTTGATATCTGGCTATCGCAACCTGCATCAATCAAGTGGGAGAACTTAGTTGCGGCATGGTTGATTACATCTCGGATGAGCGGTCTGGCTGCAGCGCCGATGGGGCCAGAGCTCGATCGAAGCACGGCATCGATAATTCGTAAGCGAGTCCTTGCACTACTTGAGAGCGCTAAGGATCTCTCCCCCACAGCTGCATCTCTTATTGCTGCAACTCAGTGGTCCCTGCCTTATCGCCGCACGGGCGGCATTCCGGCTGAGCATATTGAGTGGATCTGTCGCGAAGCTGAGTGGCTCGGCATCACAGGACAAGGTGCGCTCTCCACCTATGGATCACTTCTTTTAGCAGGTGAAGAGCTCTCGATCATTGATAGCGATCTACCTGCGACTGTCGACCATATTCTTATTCAGAGTGATAACACCGCTATCGCCCCCGGACCACTCGAGCATGAAGTCTCACAGGAACTAGATTTGATTGCCGATATCGAATCTCGAGGAGCGGCAACTGTCTTTAGATTTAGTGAGGCTTCTCTGCGTCGTGGTTTAGATCATGGCCGCACAGGTGAAGAGATTCTGGCATTTCTGAAGAAGACCTCAAAGACGCCTGTTCCTCAACCACTTGAGTATTTGATTGGTGATATCTCCAAGAAGCACGGCAAGTTGCGGGTTGGAAACGCCTCTTCATTTATTCGCTGCGAAGATTCTGCGCTCATCACCCAGATTATTAAAGATAAGAAAGTTGAAGCGCTCGGGTTACGCAGAATTGCCCCGGAGGTTCTCATCTGTACCCACGATGCGCATGATGCAATCAATATCCTGCGTGCTGCTGGATATCTTCCGGCTGCAGAAGATTCACAAGGATTACTCCTGAGTGGTCCAAGGATTCAACGAGCACAAACAAAAGCTCGCCCACCGCGCATTGTTGGTGAATTTGAACAACCTGAGCGCCATCTCTTGGAACTTGCAATCAGAACAATCCGTACAGGTGAGAAGTCATCGGCAAAGCAGAGCACCTTGCGAGATATCTCAACTGAGGCGCTAGGTTCATTGCCGCGCACAACCGCAAATGAGACGCTGGAACTTCTGACTAAGCACCTTAAGGAGAGCCCTACAAAATCACTCTCCATCGGTTATGCCGATAACAATGGTCTCGTCTCCCACCGAATCATCGATCCTTTGAAAATCTCTGCCGGCTCGCTAATGGCGCGCGATCACGCAACCGGTGAGGTCCTCACCTTTAGAATCCCGCGTATTACGGGGGTGGCAACGTTATGACGAGCAAGAACGCCGATACATACGGCAGACTTACCCCTATGTTGGCTGCAATCGAAGCGTTGGTGAAGTGCGAATCTCCTAGTGAAGATCTCACCGCCTGCCGCTCTGCCGTCGCCTTAGCAAGTGATATCGCAACTCGCGTTCTTGGAACTCCAGCCCAGATTAAAGAGATTGAAGGCCGTCCCGTCTTCTGGTGGGGCAGTGAGCGACCAAAGGTTTTGATCTTGGCCCACCTCGACACAGTCCATCCAATCGGATCTTTCTCACCGCTATGGAGCGTTGAAGGTGATGTGGTGCGCGGCCCAGGCGTCTTCGATATGAAGGCCGGTTTTGTTCAAGCGCTCTACGCACTCAAAGGTATTGAAGGCGATGTCGCACTTGTTGCAACAACCGATGAAGAGATCGGAAGCCATAAGTCGAAAGAGCTTATTAAGGATCTCTCATCACAAGCTGAGGCGGTGCTCGTGCTTGAAGCATCGCTCAATGGCAAGGTGAAGACGGGGCGCAAAGGAACTGCGATGTTCCAGATATCTGTTCATGGAAAGGCAGCTCACGCTGGACTTGAGCCAGAAAATGGCATCAATGCAACGACTGAAGTTGCACACCTCATTCTCAAGCTTGCAGCTCTAGAGAATCCTGAGCATGGAACAACTGTTGTCCCGACACTTCTCCATTCTGGAACCACAATCAATACCGTTCCAGAGCTTGCAGTTCTAGAAGTTGACGCTCGTTCTTTCTCACAAGAAGATCTTCAACGCGTTGATCGCGCAATTAAAGATTTCACCGCAGCTATTCCAGGTGCTCGTATTGAAGTTGCAGGCGGATTGCATCGCCCACCGCTAGAACCATCATCAACAGCTGCTCTCTATGAGATTGCAGAGAAAGTTGCCGCTGAGATTGGGATGGCACCGCTGGGTTCAGCACAAGTGGGTGGTGCAAGTGATGGCAATTTTGCAGCTGCCGCAGGTGCTCGTGTTCTCGATGGGCTAGGTGCAGTCGGTGGTGGTGCTCATGCCTCTGATGAGTGGGTAAGCCTCTCCTCGATCGAGCCACGAAGTGCATTTCTGCATGCATTTATTAAAGAACTGCTCTCATGACCGACGGACCTCTGATTGTTCAGAGCGATAAGACGCTCTTACTCGATATCGATCATCCACTCTCTGTTGAATGCCGCCGAGCAATTGCTCCTTTTGCTGAGCTTGAGCGCGCACCAGAGCACATGCACACCTATCGTTTAACTAATCTCGGTCTCTGGAATGCCCGTGCTGCCGGACACGATGCAGAGATGGTGATTGATACCCTCATTAAGTATTCGCGTTATGCAGTTCCCCATGCACTTCTGATCGATGTTGCAGAGCAGATGTCTCGCTATGGGCGTCTTCGCCTTGAGGCAGATCCAGTCCACGGCTTGATTCTTGTCACCACCGACACTGCAGTCCTTGAAGAAGTTATTCGGGCAAAGAAGATTGCGCCGCTTCTCGGTGCGCGCATTGATAATGAGACAGTTGCAGTCCATCCAAGCCAACGCGGTGCGATCAAGCAATCACTGTTGCGCCTCGGTTGGCCAGCTGAGGATTTTGCAGGGTATGTCGATGGTCAAGCTCATCCGATTGAACTCAAGCAAGATGGATGGAAGATCCGCGAATATCAAGAGCATGCCGCTGAAGGATTCTGGCATGGAGGCTCTGGAGTTGTAGTTCTTCCCTGTGGTGCTGGAAAGACAATTGTTGGAGCTGCTGCCATGGCGCATGCCAAGGCAACAACTCTCATCCTCGTCACCAATACAGTCGCCGCTCGTCAATGGCGAGATGAACTTCTCAAGCGCACCTCGCTCAATGAAGATGAGATTGGCGAATATTCTGGATCAAAGAAAGAGATTCGCCCAGTCACAATCGCCACCTATCAGGTGATGACGAAGAAGAAGAATGGCGTGTATGCCCATTTAGATCTCTTCGATAGCCATGACTGGGGCTTGATTATCTATGACGAGGTGCACTTATTGCCGGCACCGATTTTTCGCTTCACCGCAGATATCCAATCCCGCCGCCGTTTAGGTCTCACCGCCACGCTCGTGAGAGAAGATGGAATGGAGGGCGAAGTCTTCTCACTCATCGGTCCAAAGCGATTTGATGTGCCATGGAAAGAGATTGAAGCTCAAGGGTATATCGCTCCTGCTGAATGTATTGAGGTGCGAGTAAACCTCACCGAAGCTGAACGACTTGCCTATGCAACTGCGGAACCTGAAGAGCGCTATCGCTATTGCGCAACTACTCGCACAAAGCGCGATGTTGTTCAAGAGCTAGTGAGCTTGCATGCGAAAGAACAGATTCTTGTTATTGGTCAATATCTCGATCAACTTGATGATCTAGGTGAGACATTGGGCTGCCCTGTTATTCAAGGTTCAACTCCTCAGAAAGAGCGCGAAGAGTTATTCCAATCATTTAGAACCGGTGAGATTTCTTGTTTGGTTGTCTCTAAGGTTGCAAACTTCTCTATCGATCTTCCTGAGGCAACGATTGCTATTCAAGTCTCAGGTGCATTTGGATCCCGACAAGAAGAGGCGCAGCGATTGGGTCGCGTGCTCCGTCCGAAGGCCGACGGACGCGGTGCTCGTTTTTACTCTGTTGTATCTCGCGACACTATCGACCAGGATTTTGCGCAGAACCGTCAACGCTTCCTCGCCGAGCAGGGATATAGCTACACAATTATCGACGCTGACGATGTTTTTCAAGGGAAGATCTAAAGCGAATCGGATCCACCCGCCAGAAATCGTGATGCTCCCCATCAATATGCGTGACTGGCACTTGCTCGCCATAGAGCTTCTCTAACTCTGGATTGCCATCGATATAGATAATCTCAATCTCAAAATCGAGTTCTTCCCGCAGACCCTCAAGGATATTCACAGCATCTTCGCAGAGATGACAGCCGTGGCGAGAGTAAACGGTGACCATAAGGAAATTCTCTCATCCTGATAGCGTTACCCGCTATGAGCAGCCTAATGAAGCGCACCACTCGGGGTGTATTGGGCATTGTTCTCGTTGCTGGCCTCCTCGCGCCAATCCAAGCTCAAGCGCTATCTCCATTTCTTCAAAGAGATGCCAAACAGTGGGGCCATGTCTACGCCGGTCCTACAACAAAGGTAAAGCAAAGCCCGCGCGAAAAAGTCGCCAATGTCGAAGCGAAGTCAAAGTTCATCGTTAACTATAAGAACTTCCCTGAGTGGGCGAAGAGAGATTTTCAAGGTGCAGTAGATATCTGGTCGGCACATTTCTCTTCATCTGTTCCGATCACCATCGATGCAACATGGACTCGCATCAGCGCATTTGGTGTTTTAGGTAGCGCCCGACCAGGAAGTTACTTCGCTAGCTTTGATGGCGCTCCAGATTCCAGTCTCTGGTATCCATCTGCTTTAGCTAATGCGCTTGCAAAGAAAGATTTGGATCCTAAGCAATCTGAGATTGTCATCCAAGTTAACTCACTCGCAGAGTGGAATACCCGAAATGATGGCCTTTCATATCCCAACCAATATGACCTGCAATCCGTCTTCCTCCATGAGATGGGCCATGGACTTGGATTCCTCTCCACTGATTCATATGACTCATTCTTTGGATATGGCAGCATCGATCAACCAACACCATTTGATGCATATGTTCAGGTTGAAGATGGACGACGTCTCTCTGATCTGCCATCACCATCTATCGAATTGGGTAAAGCTCTCACCTCGCCTCTCGTTTGGTCTGGTGCGCTGGGAATTGCTGCAAATAATGGAGTGAAGCCTCTTCTCTACTCACCAAAGAAGTATGAAGAGGGCTCCTCGGTAAGCCACCTCGATGAGGCGACTTTCTCAAAATCAGAGTTTGACGCGATGATGACGCCAAATCTCGATGCGGGAGAGATATTTCGTGAGCCCGGCCCACTTCTCCTTGCCATGATGGAAGATATGCGTCGTAAGCCACCGGTTGGTATCGCTGTGGGAATTCCATCGGTTGTGAGAAATGTAAATGCACTTGTCGCTGATGGCTCTGCGATAGTTACCTTTGATCCGCCTGCAAACGCACGCACCGCTCAGATCACAAGCTATGCAGTGCGCAACCTCAAGACTGGCCAGATTAAATCTGCCACCTCTTCCCCAGTCTCTTTCACCGGCTTGAAGAATGGCACCTCTTATAACTTCGCGATTACCGCTTCAAATTCCAACGGAACATCAGATCCCGTAACAACCAACTCCGTCACCCCACAACCAAGTTGGAAGCGCTTTATCGTAGATTCCAAGAGCAATGGCTCCCTCGTTACCAGCACCACCTTCAATGGCCAGCCAGCACTTGCCTATATTGACTCTAAGAGCGGTGATCTCAAACTTGCTACCTGGAGCGGCACAGTCTGGGTGCGGTTAACGGTTGATGGTGCAGGTGGATCAGCAGGACGTACCAATAGCGATATCAAAGGTGCGCTATCCGTTTGCGTCAATGGCAGCGGAAAGAAGCAGACACTTCATATCTTCTATTCCGATAGCCAAAATACAGACCTTCGCTATGCGAAATTTGATGGAAAGAAATTCACCTACGAAGTAGTCGATGGTGATGCCCCACAGGTGAATAACTATGAAGATCCCGTTCGAGTCCGCACCGGATCTGATCTCAGCGTCTCTAGTGCATGTATTGCATCAGCTTCAGGTGTTCAGGTTTTCTATCGCGATGAGAGCCAAGGCATCCTTTTAGGTGCGGTGAAGACAAATGCTGCAAAGAGCTGGAGTTATGAACTCGTAGATGGCGATCGTAAGACTGATGGTCGCACAACAGGAGATGTTGCCTTCCACCTCAAGGCAATTTTCGATGGAAAGACCAGTTATGTTCTCTATGACTCAATCTTGACGATCAATCAGAAGAAAGAAGCAACGACAGGCGAGGTAAGACTTGCTACTCGCACGTACCTCTCCAGCACGGGGTGGAGCTATAAGACGCTCGATGCAACTTCAAGCGCTGCACCAGTTTCAGGATATGACGTCGCTCTCGGCAAGAACCTCAAGGGTGTCTTTGCATCATGGCTCACTTCAACTCCGCTCTCACTTCCCAACCCCAATCGAATCCGATGGAGCTATTTAAGTGAGCAGATCAGCGACCAGAGCGCCACAACTGAAGGATTTGGAAAACCTGGAAAGTTCTTAGCCACCGATGGATCGTTGATTGCATTTAATTGCGAGAAACGCCTCTGCGTTGCCGATGTCAGTAAATCAACACCAAAGCTCTCTTATGTTGCGCCAAGCGAAAACCCAGATGGAATGAGCTCCACCTGGGTTGTCGTAAATCGTGTGAAGTATCTCGTAGCTGGTATTAACGGCCAACTATCGATGCTTCGTCCGTAGCAACTATTACTTAGCGTTACGGCGCTGAATACGTGTCTTCTTCAGAAGCTTCTTATGCTTCTTCTTAGCCATACGCTTGCGACGCTTCTTGATAACGGAACCCATAAGTCACGCTCTTCCTAGTAGTAGTGCTGGTGTAAATCGATGGCAAAGGTTACCGCGATACGAGGGTAAAAATCGAAACGGTCCCATCGGCTGCGCTTGCTAGGCCAATGACGCCTCTCTCCTTTGAATAATGGAGCGATATCGGGGTCACAAGCCCTGGAAGGGCCGTTGCCGCCTTCATTACGCCCTTACTGTCGAAGGTGATCACGAGTAGTGATGGTGCAGTCGGTCTCCATCCTGTAACCCCGATGATGGCCGAGCGACTTGTGAAGGCTAGGTATGAGTTGCCATTCGCTGTCAGGGTCGTCGATGCACCAGCGCTTGGAAGGCGCATCGTCCAGATAGGTGCAAAGGTCGATGAGAACTTTGTTACGGCGCTCTCCACAACCTTTCCGGTGATGACCGGCCCGGAGAGAAGATTTACTGAATCACCAGATACCCAACTTCGCGATGCACGTTGAGCTGAACTGCGAACGAGAGAGGTAATCGAACCGCTCTTTGAAACTTTAATGAGGATGCCGTCGCGAATACCGGCTACTTTCTTGCCAGCAAGAGTCTCTGAGCTTGAACCAAAGATTGATGTACTGCCATCGGAGTTTCGAGCAACAGCGTTTAATTCGGTCTTATTTGTTCCGAAAGAAATTAACTTTCCGTAAGCACCTGAAGTCGTTGCGGTCAGGAGAAATGGCTTGCCTGCCAATGAACCGATAAGTGAGATGCCTGAATTTGTGGCGGAGATTGCGGTGAGAAGTGGGAGTGAAACTTGTGGTGAGAGATAAGAACCGAGTAATTCACCATTCGGTGAAATCTTCCAGAGCGCGATGTTATTCATATCTGCGCGCAACTTTGTATCAGCATCAATCTTCACTGAATCTGGGTTATCAATTCCGGTAAGCGGTGTTTGAGTCTCGAGTGGAAGAGCAACTGCAGCGCTGCCGGCGAGCCAGATATTTCCTTGTGAATCCAAGGTGGCTGCAGTAGCGACCTCATCAACACCTGATTCTATGGTGCGCTGCCACGCCTGTGTGCCAGTCAGATCTAAAGCTACAAGCGAGATATCTGAGCTCTTTGTGGTGGGGTTAGAGATATAGATCGAGTTTCGCCCAGATTGCACGAGCAATTCACTTCCGGCAGGCGGCGTAAAGATTGATCCCAGTTGTACCGGAATAGATTTTGGGGCGCCTTCTGCTGCTGGAGCCAGAAGAGTGAGAAGAGCTCCGACAATCAGGTATTTCTTCAGCTTCATCTCACGCCAATTCTTGTGATCGCTTAGCAGCAGCTGCCATCGCATCCTGAACCATCGCGCCGAGGCCTGCTGAGTTAAATGATGCAAGTGCAGCAGCTGTTGTCCCATTAGGGCTTGTTACCTTTTCGCGGAGTGTCGTTGGTGAATCACCGGACTCGTCAAGGAGAGCTGCGGCTCCAACAATCGTCTGGATTGTGAGCACAGTGGCATCTTCCCTTGATAGTCCTAGGGAGATCGCGCCCTCAACCATCGCCTCAACAAATGCAAAGAAATATGCCGGCCCGGAACCGCTGGTTGCAGTGACAGAATCTTGGAGCGCCTCTGGCACCTCTATCGCCTTACCGGTTGCTGCGAGAAAGTGAGATACAAATTCGCGATGCTCAGGTGTTACCCCTTCACCGAGCGAATAACCAGAAGCCCCCTTGCCGATGAGAGCAGGCGTGTTTGGCATGACTCGAACTACTGGATTCTTCTTACCAAGTCCTTGTGAGATAGAGGCAATCGTCTTTCCAGCAGCAAATGAGATGACGAGTGCGCTCTCTGAGATGGAAGGTGCGAGATCTGCAAGGGTTGTAGCCATATCTTGCGGCTTCACAACAAGCAAAATGATTGACGAATCAGCGCCAAGGTCAGCGAGCTCTTGTTGTGAGATGCCATAACGAGCCGTTAGCTCTTGGGCGCGCTCACTTCGTTTCTCTGCAAATGTAATGTCACGTGGAGAGACTCCGCTTCGAATGAGGGCAGCGATCAACGCTTCACCCATCACCCCTGCGCCGATTACTCCAATGTGATTAGCCATGGCGTAAGAGTACGCGTAGGCTCTCCCACTATGTCAGAGGTTAAAGCAGGTTTCGCACGTGACTGGATTGAGTTCTCCGACCCAGATTCACCGGAGGAAATCTATAAGTGTGACCTGACCTGGCTCACATCCAATTGGAGTTGCATCTACGGCGATGGCTGTAAAGGTGTCTTTGCAGATCGCCCCAATGATGGTTGTTGCACCGAAGGTGCGATGTATTCCGATGCTGCAGATGAAGAGCGCACATTACGAGCTGCTGAATTTCTCACTCCAGATATGTGGCAGTTCTATAACGAAGCTCGCCCTAAGAAGCCGGGCGGCAAGTTAAGAATTACCGATACCGATGAAGATGATGAGCGCAAGACTCGCACTGTCGATGGCGCCTGCATCTTCCTCAACCGTAAGGGTCATGAAGCTGAAGGATTTACCGGATCATTTGGATGCGTTCTCCACCACTTAGCCGAGAAGCGCAATATGCACTTTGTCGATACCAAGCCTGATGTCTGCTGGCAGCTTCCATTGCGTCGCAGTTATGAGACTCGCGAAGTTGGCGAACGTGAATACTCGATTATCGTCATCGGTGAATACGAACGCCTTGCTTGGGGAGATGGCGGAGATGATTTTGATTGGTACTGCACCAGCAATACCGAAGCGCATGTTGGAAAAGAGCCGGTCTATCTCTCCAATAAGGCAGAGCTTGAAAAGTTGATGGGTGAGCGCGCCTATGCGATTCTCGCTGAGCATTGCGAGCGACGGATGGCCGGTATCCGTGATGCACAGGCTAAATCTCTTCCACTCTATGTAATTCAGCACCCTGCGACTGTCAGCGCCTCCAAGTAACCTAAGGCCATGGCCAAGGTAGAGAAAGATCCATTCCGCTGTGTTGAATGTGGATGGACATCCCAGAAATGGGTTGGACGTTGTGGTGAGTGCCAAGCATGGGGAACTGTCGAAGAGATCGGCGCTCCTAAAAAGCTCTCACTCCAAGCAGGTCCAATATCTGCAAAGGCAACTGCTATTGGCGATGTTGATCTCTCTGCAGCGCATGCAAAGCCGACGGGTGTCAGTGAATTAGATCGCGTCCTTGGCGGTGGATTAGTTCCAGGCGCCGCTATCTTGCTGGCGGGTGAGCCAGGTGTTGGTAAATCAACTCTCCTTCTAAGTGTTGCAGCAGAGAGTGCGAAGAAATCGATACCTGTTCTCTATGTCAGCGGTGAGGAATCTGCCTCTCAAGTAAGGCTCCGTGCCGAGCGAATCAAAGCGATAGATCCACAGCTCTTCCTTGCATCAGAGACAGATCTTGGAGCTGTTATCTCCCATATAGACACGGTGAAGCCACAACTTCTCATTATCGACTCGATTCAAACTATCGGCTCATCTGGTGTTGATGGCGCCCCAGGTGGAGTTACACAGGTGCGTGAGGTTGCAGGTGCACTTATTCGTATCTGTAAAGATCGAGATATAACTCTCCTTCTCGTGGGCCATGTCACTAAGGATGGTTCGATTGCTGGACCACGCCTTCTTGAACATATCGTCGATGTTGTTCTTCAATTTGAAGGCGAGCGTCACTCTCGCTTTCGTTTAATTCGCGCGATAAAGAATCGTTTTGGGGCAAGCGACGAAGTTGGGTGCTTTGACTTGAGCGATACTGGAATTGAGAGCGTTCTCGATCCCACCGGTCTCTTCACATCACGCCATGCAGAGCCAGTACCTGGCACCTGTGTCACGGTGACACTTGAAGGTCGTCGACCACTCCTTGCTGAGATTCAAGCTCTGGTGAGCGCAGGGCGTGAGAATGATTTTGGAAATGCCAGGCGCGTAGTCAGCGGGCTCGATTCTGCCCGCACATCAATGACTTTAGCGGTCCTTGAACTTCGAGCACATGTTCGCGTTGGCGGTAGAGATGTCTATGCCGCAACTGTCGGAGGAATGAAGATGACAGAGCCTGCTGCTGATCTCGCACTCGCTCTCGCTGTTGCATCTGCTGCAAAGGGATTGGCGCTTCCATCAGATCTCGTCGCAATCGGCGAAGTGGGCTTGGCTGGTGAGATTCGCAAGGTCAGTGGGGTTGGTCGTCGTCTGGCAGAAGCTCATCGCCTAGGTTTTAAGAGAGCTCTAGTTCCTACCGGAAGCGATGTGACAATTGCTGGTATGGAGATTGTTGAAGTCTCTCGACTTGATCAAGCTATCGCACGAGTAAAGATCAACGCTGACTAATGCACGATAATTCTTTTTATGAAAAGGCGATCATCGCTTGGTTTAAAAAGAATAAGCGAGATCTTCCTTGGCGCAAGAGCGATGCCTGGGGAGTATTAGTCTCAGAAATCATGTTGCAGCAGACTCCGGTTCAACGTGTTCTTCCTATCTACAACGAGTGGATGAAGCGATGGCCGACTCCAGCGCATCTGGCTAAAGCCACGCCAGCAGAAGTCATCACCGCCTGGGGGCGACTTGGATATCCACGGAGAGCGTTGCGTCTGCATGAATGTGCAAAGGTAATCACCGCTGAATTAAAGGGCGTTATTCCTGAAAGTGAAGTGGAGCTTCGCAAGCTTCCGGGTGTTGGTGAATACACCGCCGCTGCAATTGTTGCCTTTGCATTTCAGGGGCGCTCTCTCGTTCTTGATATCAATATTAGAAGGCTCTTCTCGCGCCTCTATCAGGGAATCGATTCACCGACGGCAGCGCCAACAAAGGTTGAGCGCGTTGAATATACTCAATACATCCCTGATAAGAACGCCCACCTCTGGGCCGCTGCAACGATGGAGCTGGGAGCTCTCATCTGCACGGCGAAGAACCCGCTCTGTGGCAGATGCCCCGTTGCCGATAATTGTCAGTGGCGCAGCCTCGATTACCCATCATCTGAGCGGGTCAAGCGGAGCCAGAGTTGGCATGGCACCGATCGCCAATGCCGGGGAACGATTGTTCAAGCACTACGCGAGAATTCAACGCTGAGTAAGCGGGAGTTGCTGCTGCTCTGGGATGTTCCAGCTCAGGTCGAGAAGGCGATTCTCACTCTGCTCGATGATGGATTGATTGAGGAGCGTGGAAAGAGCAGTTACTCACTCCCCCGCTAAGGTTATGGGGTGGAGATCTATCTCATCGCAGCAATTGCGATTATTGCCCTCAATGCACTTCCTGCATTCGCTCCACCAACATGGATGGCGCTTGTCTTCTTTCTCATTAACTATGAGACCAATCCAGTTGCCCTAGTTGTTGTTGGAGTCGTGAGTGCCACGGCAGGTAGATTTTTTCTTGCCTGGTATTTCCGGAAATTTGCTCATCTAGTCCCAACGAAGTTCTCGAAAAATATGGAGTATGCCGGGCACTACTTCACTGATCACTCAACAAGACGATATGCCCTCTTCGCGCTCTTCTTCTTCTCACCATTATCGTCAGCTCAACTCTTTGAAGCTGCAGGGTTGATGAAGACAATTAAGTTAAAGCCACTCCTTCTTGCCTTTGCGGCAGGACGGACGGTTACATATTCAACCTATGTGACAGGAGCTGCTGTGCTGGCGGCAACAAATTTCGGTGAAGTCCTTATCAGCCAACTTAAATCACCATGGGCGATTGCCCTGCAGATTGCAATGATTGCAGGGCTAATCGCCTTAGGTTCTATCGATTGGAAGAAGCGCTTACGCCACTAAGCAGTTGGCGCTTGAGCGAGATCTTCTGGTGAATCAGGGGTCAAAGCCTTAGGAGCACCCTTAAAGGTGAACTTGGCATCGATTTCTTCTCCCTCAACATCGACCACAACAATCTCACCGGCCTTGAGCTCACCAAAGAGAATCCGCTCAGAGAGAGCATCTTCAATCTCGCGCTGAATCACGCGACGCAGTGGACGAGCACCGAGGAGTGGGTCATAACCACGGGCTGCAAGGAGATCCTTGGCTGCCTGTGTGAGTTCGATTCCCATGTCCTTAGCCTTGAGGCGATCATCGAGACTTGCCACCATAAGGTCAACAATCTGAATGATCTGCTCCTTATTGAGCTGGTGGAAGACGATGACATCATCGATACGGTTGAGGAACTCAGGGCGGAAGTGGCTCTTGAGCTCATCTGCGACCTTGCCCTTCATCCGCTCGTAGTTACCGAGATCATCTTCGACGTTAGAGAAACCGAGGCCGAGTGACTTAGAGATGTCACGAGTTCCGAGGTTTGTGGTCATGATGATGACTGTGTTCTTAAAGTCGACTGTGCGACCCTGAGAGTCGGTGAGGCGACCATCTTCAAGTACTTGGAGAAGTGAGTTGAAGATATCTGGGTGTGCCTTCTCGATCTCATCGAAGAGAACAACGGAGAATGGACGACGGCGCACCTTCTCAGTGAGCTGTCCACCTTCGTCATAACCGACATATCCTGGAGGAGCTCCAAAGAGGCGAGAAGCTGTGTGGCGCTCTGAATACTCTGACATATCCAATTGGATAAGCGCTGACTCATCACCAAAGAGGAACGATGCAAGTGTGCGAGAGAGCTCTGTCTTACCAACACCTGAAGGACCAGCGAAGATAAATGAACCACCAGGACGCTTTGGATCCTTAAGTCCTGCGCGGGTACGACGAATAGCTTGTGAGAGAGCCTTAATCGCTTGATCTTGTCCGATCACGCGACGGTGGAGTTCATCTTCCATACGGAGAAGACGAGCAGTCTCTTCCTCAGTCAACTTAAATACGGGGATTCCAGTTGAAGCAGAGAGGACTTGAGCGATGAGTTCTTCATCGACCTCAGTAACCTTATCGAGATCTGTTGCCTTCCAATTCTTCTCAGCCTCTGCCTTCTCTGCGATCAGAGTCTTCTCGGTATCGCGAAGAGCAGCTGCGCCTTCAAAGTCTTGCGCATCAATTGCAGACTCTTTCGCCTTACGTGCCTCTGCGATCTTTGTGTCGAATTCACGGAGTTCAGCAGGAGCTGTCATGCGCTTAATGCGAAGACGTGAACCTGCCTCATCGATAAGGTCAATCGCCTTATCTGGAAGGAAGCGATCTGAGATATATCGGTCTGCAAGGTTGGCAGCTGCAGCGAGCGCACCATCGGTAATTGATACACGGTGGTGGGTCTCGTAGCGATCGCGAAGCCCCTTCAAAATCTCAATGGTGTGAGCAACAGATGGCTCTTTCACCTGGATAGGCTGGAAGCGACGCTCAAGAGCTGCATCCTTCTCAATATGCTTACGGTATTCATCGAGGGTTGTTGCGCCAATTGTCTGGAGCTCACCACGAGCAAGCATCGGCTTTAAGATGCTGGCAGCATCGATTGCACCCTCTGCCGCACCTGCGCCTACGAGGGTATGAATCTCATCGATAAAGATGATGATGTCGCCACGAGTCTTAATCTCTTTGAGGACCTTCTTTAGGCGCTCCTCAAAATCACCACGGTAACGAGAACCAGCAACGAGTGCACCGAGATCGAGTGAGTAGAGCTGCTTATCCTTAAGCGTCTCTGGCACATCATTCTTTGCAATCGCTTGTGCAAGACCTTCAACGACAGCGGTCTTTCCAACTCCTGGCTCTCCAATAAGAACTGGGTTGTTCTTTGTGCGGCGAGAGAGAACCTGCATCACACGCTCAATTTCATTATCGCGTCCGATTACTGGATCTAGCTTTCCTTCACGCGCTGCAACTGTGAGGTTGCGGCCAAATTGATCTAAGACAAGCGAGGTTGATGGAGTGCCCTCTGCAGGTCCACCTTGTGTCACAGCCTCCTTGCCCTGATAACCAGAGAGGAGTTGAATTACTGTTGAGCGAACACGATTGAGATCTGCACCAAGCTTTACGAGAACCTGCGCTGCCACTCCTTCGCCTTCACGAATAAGTCCAAGGAGGATGTGCTCTGTTCCAATGTAGTTATGTCCGAGCTGAAGCGCTTCACGGAGTGAGAGCTCAAGGACCTTCTTCGCACGTGGTGTAAATGGGATATGGCCGCTAGGTGCCTGCTGGCCCTGGCCGATAATCTCTTCCACCTGTGCACGAACTGCATCGAGTGAGATTCCGAGAGATTCGAGAGCCTTCGCTGCCACGCCCTCACCTTCATGGATGAGACCAAGGAGGATGTGCTCGGTACCGATGTAGTTGTGGTTGAGCATGCGTGCCTCTTCTTGAGCCAAGACAACGACTCGTCGGGCTCGATCGGTAAAGCGCTCAAACATCGGTTTCTCCTTCGTGAGATATGACCCCTGCTGTGGTCTCTGGCAAGCCTATCGCCAGCCTGGGAGGTGGCGCGAGGTGGGATTCCTACGGTGATAGAACCCCAAATATGGGGTCGATATTCCCAGCGATAGCCATATCTAAGGCCCTATCGGCCGGGCCAGGGGAGCTCTTAGAGAGTGAGCAACATACGGGTATTGCCGAGGGTATTTGGCTTCACCGACTCGAGATCCAAGAACTCGGCCACACCAGCATCGTAAGAGCGAAGGAGTTGGGTATAGACCTCTGGCTCCACTGGAGTTCCTTCAATCTCAACAAAGCCAATACTGCCAAAGAACTCTGTCTGGAAGGTAAGACAGAAGATTCTCTTTACGCCCACTTCACGCGCTCTGCGAATAATTTCATTGAGAATTAGATGACCGATTCCTTGCTTATGAAATTGTTGCGCAACAGCGACGGTGCGAACCTCTGCCAAGTCTTCCCACAGTACGTGAAGGGCTCCGCATCCAACAATCACTCCATCTTTTTCAGCAACAACAAACTCTTGCACTGATTCATAGAGAGTTACCGTCTCTTTTGAAAGCATCTGACCAGGTGCGGCATAGGAATCAACGAGTTCTCGAATTGATTTCACATCGCTGGTGCGAGCTGCTCTAACAGTAATCATTAATCGACTTCTGGCTTGACCAATGGAAAGAGAATTGTTTCGCGGATACCAAGACCTGTCAGCGCCATGAGAAGTCGATCAACTCCCATTCCCATTCCACCCATCGGTGGCATACCAAACTCCATTGCACGTAAGAAATCTTCATCGACTTGCATCGCCTCAAGATCGCCCTTGGCTCCAAGTTGAGCCTGCTCGACCAAACGCTCGCGCTGAATTACAGGATCGATTAACTCTGAATATCCAGTGGCGAGTTCAAATCCATCAACATAGAGATCCCACTTCTCAACGACGCCCGGAATCTCGCGATGTGCGCGAACTAATGGTGAGGTGTCAACGGGATATCCCATTACAAAGGTGGGTTCAATCAATTGATCTGAGGCGACATGCTCAAAGATCTCTTCAGCGAGCTTTCCAGTAACCCACTTTGGATCAATCTTCATGCCGAGCTTGTCTGCATACTTCTTAAGGTCGGCATATGGAGTGAGCGCAGTTACTGTCTCTCCGACGCCCTCAGAGATAGCGTTATATAAGGAGATTTCCTTCCATGTGCCACCGAGATCCTTTTGAGAACCATCTGCATGAGTCACAACATGTGAGCCAGAGACTGCCAAAGCAGCATTTTGAATCAGCGTGCGAGTGACATCTGCAATTGAGCGCCAGTCTCCATAAGACATATATGACTCCACCATCGCAAACTCAGGTGAGTGTGAAGAATCTGCACCTTCATTGCGGAAGTTTCGGTTGATCTCAAAGACTCTCTCAATGCCACCAACGACGCATCGCTTAAGGAAAAGTTCTGGCGCAATACGCATATAGAGATCCATATCGTATGCGTTGGAGAATGTCTTAAATGGACGAGCTGCTGCTCCACCATGCATCACCTGAAGCATCGGTGTTTCAACTTCAATGAAGTCATATGAGTTAAAAGTTTCACGAAGTGAGCGCATCACCTGTGGTCGCATGCGTGCAGTTGCACGAGCCTCAGGGCGGACAATCAAATCTACATAACGCATACGAACGCGAGTGTCTTCAGACATCGGCTTGTGATCATTCGGTAGCGGACGAAGAGACTTGGCCGCAAGAGTCCAAGAGTTTGCAAGAATTGAAAGCTCGCCACGCTTTGAGGTAATAATCTCACCGGTCACGCTGACGATATCGCCGAGATCAATATCTGATTTCCAGGCATCGAGTGCTTCCTGCCCGACCTTGTCGAGTGAGAGCATCGCTTGAAGCTCTGTTCCATCACCTTCGCGAAGTGTGGCAAAGCAGAGCTTTCCTGTATCGCGCTTAAAGATAATTCGGCCAGTAAGTGACTCAATATCCCCCGTGGCAACATCGATTTCAAGACCGACATACTTCTGGCGAATCTCTTTCAATGACTTAGTTCGGGCCACCGCTACTGGATATGGCTCAACCCCACGCTCGAGCAATCCAGCGCGCTTCTCACGTCGAATGCGGAGCTGTTCTGGAAGGTCATCTTCTACTGCAGGGGTGTTTTCATTGGTCATAGTGGGTGGAGTCTACCTTTAGAGATTCTTCTCATGAATCAATCGCAGGCCGATAAGAGTTAAATCAGGCTCATATTCATCGATTGTCTCTGCCACCCCGATAATCAATGGCGCAAGGCCTCCAGTGGCGATAACTGTTGGAGCCTCTTCATAATCCTTTGCCAGCTCCTCGGTAATGCGATCGACCAAGCCATCTACCTGACCAGCAAATCCAAAGATGGTTCCTGATTGCAGAGCCTCAACGGTGTTCTTGCCAATAACGCTCTTTGGTCGAATCAATTCGACTTTACGCAATTGTGCGGCGCGTGATGCAAGCGCATCTACTGAAATTTCAATACCTGGAGCGAGCGAACCACCTAAGAACTCCCCCTTAGGCGAAACCACATCAAGGTTTGTTGACGTTCCAAAATCAACCACAATGGCAGGACCACCATAGAGAGTGTGGGCAGCTAAAGTGTTAACAATTCTATCGGCGCCAATCTCCTTCGGATTGTCAACAAGAAGTTGAACGCCCGTCTTTGTGCCTGGCTCAACAATTGTTGTTGGAATCTCAGAGTAGTAGGTGCTGATCATGGTGCGAAGCTCTCTCAATGTAGCTGGAACAGTTGAGCAGATAGAGAGCCCAGTTAACTTATATCCAGTGACCAGGGCGTTGAATTGAAGCCAGAGCTCATCGGCTGTGGTGCGTGGATCAGTCTTTACTCGCCATGACTTGACCAGTTGATCACCCTCAAAAATACCGAGGACTGTATTTGTATTTCCAACATCGACTGTTAACAACATGGCTACTCCGCTCTCAGATCTAAACCAATATCAAGTACTGCAGCGCTATGGGTAAGGGCTCCAATGGCGATGTAATCCACGCCAGTTTCGGCATATGCCCGTGCGTTATCTCTGGTAATTCCACCTGATGCTTCTAGATGTGTCTGGCCATCGACGAATTCAACTGCCTGACGACACAATTCTGGGCTCATATTGTCGAGAAGAATTAACTCGGGTTTGAGAGGTAGAACTTCACGGAGTTGATCGAGCGTATCTACCTCAATCTCAATCGGCGCAGTTGGAAATGCGCTTCTCACAGCAGAGAATGCCTGCGACACACCACCAGCTGCTGCGATGTGATTATCTTTAATGAGAGCAGCATCAGAGAGCGACATACGATGATTTGTTCCACCACCCATGCGAACCGCATATTTTTCAAGGGCTCGATAGCCAGGTGTTGTCTTTCTCGTATCGCGCACCTTGCACTTTGTACCCACTACCTCACCAACCCAGAGCGAAGTCTCGGTAGCGATTCCGCTGAGATGTCCAAGGAAGTTAAGTGCAGTGCGCTCGGCGAGAAGAATGGCTCGGGTATCTCCCTTAACGGTAAGGATGACTTCACCTGCCTTAAGCAGATCGCCATCATTCTTCTTCGCAACGATATCGGTAAGACCCACCTCTTCAAGGACTGCTTTTGCCATATCAATTCCGGCAAGGACTCCTGCCTTGCGCGCAGTGAAATCTGCGGTGCTCACAGAGTCTGCAGAAATTGTGGCAACGGAGGTGACATCTTCGCCACCTTGTAAATCTTCCGCTAATGCTTTCTTGATTAAATCTCTATCAATCATTGATCGCTCACCTCCTGGTATCCGGTCGTCCACGCACCGCTCTGATCTAACTGCTGGATGATCCGCTTGCGCCAAAGGTTGCTTGTATCCGGAAAATCTTCTCGCCAGTGCGATCCTCGGGTCTCTTGGCGGATTAGCGCTGCCTTCAAAATGGCGTGCGCCAATTGGAAGAGATTTGTCGCCTCCCATGCCTCAACGCAAGGTTCTGTGCTCTTTCTATCTTCAATACGAGTTAAATCGGCGCTAGTTTTTAGAAGTGAATCAGAAGAGCGCAATACGCCAGCGCCTCGACTCATACTTGCTTGAATACTCGCCCGCACAGAGGGATCGAGAAGAATCGAGCGCGATGCATTCTCGACTGGCTCCCCTGGCTCTGGTGTGTGGGCTGCGATATCTGCCGCAATTCGAGCGCTAAAAACGAGCCCTTCAAGGAGTGAGTTTGATGCCAATCGATTGGCGCCATGAACACCAGAACAAGCAGTCTCACCGCAGGCATAGAGGCCAGGGACGCTTGTACGGCCATTGAGATCGACCCGCACGCCTCCTGATGCGTAATGGGATGCAGGTGCAACAGGAATCAGATCTTCCATAGGGTCAATTCCATGCTCGCGACATGAGGCATAGATAGTAGGGAATCTCTTCTCAAACCCTTCGATATGTCTCACATCGAGCCAGACATGGTGAGCACCACTTTGATTCATTACTCGCATGCTCGCAATAGCAACTACATCTCTCGGTGCTAGCTCAGCTAATGGATGAACTCCTTGCATAAAGCGATTACCGAGATCATCTAAAAGGTAAGCACCCTCACCGCGCACAGCCTCTGAGATAAGTGGTTGTTGGCCTTGTGAATTCTCACCGAGCCAGAGAACTGTTGGGTGGAACTGAATAAACTCAACATCGGCAACTTTTGCACCTGCCCGAAGAGCGAGAGCAACTCCATCACCTGTTGAGACAGATGGGTTTGTCGTCTGAGAGAAAACTTGCCCTAGACCACCAGTTGCAAGTACCACTGCCTTAGCAAGTGCACGCCCAACACCATCTCTACTTCCAGCGCCGATCACGTGGAGAGTAACTCCGCAGACTTCCCCATCTTGATCTTTAAGTGCATCGAGCACAAGTGCATGCTCAACAACTTCAATCTCGGGATCGTTATGGACGGCAGCTAAGAGTGCGCGTGAGACCTCGGCACCTGTTGCATCGCCGCCAGCATGAATGATGCGATTGCGGTGATGGCCACCTTCTCGAGTAAGTGAAATTTCTCCTGAGGCTTCAGTATCAAACTTTGCACCGCGTTCAATTAATTTACGAACCGCCTCTGGTCCTTCAGTAACAAGGACGCGAACGGCAGAGACATCACAGAGCCCAGCGCCCGCCTCTAAAGTGTCTGCAAGGTGCTCTTCTGGAGAGTCTCCCTCACCGAGAGCAGCTGCGATTCCACCTTGTGCCCATTTTGTTGAGCCTTCATCGACGCGAGCTTTTGTCACGAGCAAGACTGATAATCCGTAGGTGCGACATTGAAGTGCAGTTGTAAGGCCTGCGATACCTGATCCCACAACAATCACATCTGCTGATGCGGTCCACCCAGGAGCTGGTGCAAGTAGCTTCATTACTTCACCTCGCTCTTCACTGCCATATTGTCGAGCAAACGGACTCCATTTATCCAACCAGCGACAATTGCACGCGTAAATCGAGTAGTCGAAGTAGGCGGCAAGAAGGTCTCCTCATCGATGTAATCGGCATAGTCGAGGGTAAAGAGCGGCTCCTGCGCCAAGAGCGAGCGAAGCTCACTCTCACTCCTTGACTCACGTAAAGCCTTTGAGATTACTCGAGCTGCAACTCGTCCATCCTCATCGAGTCGCACATTACGAGATGACATCGCCAATCCATCGTTCTCTCTAATAATTGGCGCAGCAATAATCTTTACTTCATCTGCGATCTCTCGCACGAGAGCAAGTTGCTGAAAATCTTTCTCGCCGAAAATTGCATATTGAGGCTTTACTAAGTCAAAGAGTCTACGAACAACAGTGACTACGCCATCAAAGTGGCCGGGACGTGATGCTCCCTCATAGAAGCTTGAGATTGCTCCTGCCGTGAGGCGGGTAAAGCCTTCCGGATAAATTTCTTCATAGGTTGGAAACCAGAGATGCGTCACGCCATATTCCTCGGCCAAGGCGATATCGCGCTCGGGGGTCTTTGGATACTTCTCTAAATCATCCTTATTCTCAAATTGGAGTGGATTGATATAGATACTGGCGACAACATTCTCTGAATAGCTCTTTGCTAATGAGAAGAGTGAACCGTGGCCGGCATGGAGCGCGCCCATTGTGGGAACAAATGCGCATGCAGAAGGAAGCTCTTGCGCACGTGTTACTACCTTCATGGCTCCAGTCCTTTCAGGTACCGGGCAGACAGTGTCCTCAGTCTAAAGGCTTATGGCAGTTGAGCCAAAAGTTCTGAAATCTTGCCGTGAGTCAGGAGTAGCGCATCTGGCTCGATTTCAGCCCATGGCTCTAAGACAAATCGACGCTCATGTGCTCGTGGATGAGGCAGAGTTAACTCCTGCGCATAACTTAAGATCGAGCCATATTGAATGAGATCGAGATCAATAGTTCTCGGTCCCCAATGTTCAATCCGCTCTCTCCCCAATACCTTTTCAATTCCATGTAAAAGTGCGAGTAGCTCTGCTGCTGGTAAATCGCTCTCTGCTAGGCAGACCGCATTGAGGTAATCAGGTTGTTCTGGGCCACCAACAGGTGCTGTCGTATAAAAGGAAGAGATGGCAGTAACTTCAAGTGATTCTTTAAGGAGAGCTACCGCCAACTCCATCTGCTCCTGCGGATTACCAATATTGGCTCCTAGGGCAATGACGGCCTTCATCGAACTATCGTGACTGCTATATCAGTCACGCTCTCCTGCACCGGAGCAGATGGCTTATGGACTGTTACTGCGATCTTCTCCACTCGAGGAAAATTCTCTTTAATCGTGTCGGCGATGAATCCTGCCAGGCGTTCAATTAAATCAAATTGCAACGTCTCAATTGCTTCTTTTGCAATCGCAGTGAGCAGGCTGTAATCGACGGAATCTGTCAGAAGATCGCTCTTGCTTGCGCTCTGAAGATTGATATCAATTTCCAAATCAACGAAGAAATCTTGTCCATCGCGCTTCTCAAAATCGAAGACGCCGTGATAGCCATATCCTTTGATTCCCTTAATTGAGATCTTGTCGCTCATCACTTCACCAACTCTATGTGAGGGGCCACGCTATGGACACGGATAGCCCAGATGCCTTTGCCGATCAATGATTGTGAAATCTGAAGCGTTCCTGCCTCGCGCTCATCCGGTGTATCTCCACCAATAAATCGCTTACGAGAATGGCCAATAAGCACTGGATAGCCAAGCGCTACAAACTCATCGATGCGATTGAGGATCTCCCAGTTATGTTCACTATCTTTAGCAAAACCTAATCCCGGATCGAGAATTATCTTCTCTCGTGAAATTCCTGCAGCTAAAGCTTTATCTAATTGGATAGAGACTTCAGAGATTACATCTTCAATAACATCATCATACTGAGCCTTAGAGTTCATATCCTTTGAATGACCACGCCAATGCATCAATGTGTATTGACATCCAAGAGATGCAACAGTTGAGAACATCTCAGGATCTGCAGCCCCTCCACTCACATCATTGACAATCTCAGCACCTGCTTCGACGGCAAGGCGAGCGGTAGATGCGCGCATCGTGTCGACGCTCATCACTACACCTTTGCCCGATAGCGCTTTAATTACAGGTATTACGCGTGCCTGCTCTTCCTCTTCACTGACGCGATCAGCACCTGGACGGGTTGATTCACCGCCAATATCGATGATATCCACGCCTTCTTCAATCATCTCAAGGCCGCGGGCGACAGCATGCTCTAATGTGTAGTGCTTGCCACCATCGGCAAAAGAATCCGGTGTGACATTGAGGATTCCCATGACCAACATGTGATTATCGATTCGTGATGAGTGAGATAGCTTCAGCGCGCGTTGCCGGATCACGCAATACTCCGCGCACCGCTGATGTTGTTGTGCGGGCCTGTGACTTTCTCACGCCACGCATAGACATGCAGAGATGTTCGCAATCAATAACAACGATTACACCCATCGGATTGAGAATTTCCATCATCGCATCTGCAATTTGAGTGGTAAGTCTTTCTTGAACTTGAGGACGACGCGCAAAGAGATCGACCAGCCGCGCCACCTTCGAGAGACCTGTGATCTTTCCACTTGGGATATAACCAACATGGGCAACGCCATGAAAAGGAGTGAGGTGGTGTTCGCAATGAGAGAAGACTTCGATATCACGAATGATTACAAGCTCTTCATGGCCAATATCGAAGGTGGTGGTGAGGACATCTTGTGGCCTCTGCCATAGCCCTTCGAAGTTCTCTTTAAAAGCACGTGCAACTCGAGCCGGTGTATCAAGAAGGCCTTCTCGATCTGGATTCTCACCTAACGCAAGGAGAAGCTCTCGCACCGCCTTCTCTGCGCGCTCTTGATCAAATGGCGCACTTGCGCGGCCATCTTCTGCGCCCATCGAGACAGAGCTGATTTCGCTCATTACTCAGTTGCCTTCTTCACGCGACGTGCGCGCTTTGGCTTTGAACTTTCCTCTTCCTCTGTAACAGGTGCAACCTTTTCAGTAAGAGCCACAGGTGGGATATCAGATGGGATGCGTGTAAGTGAACCAGTCCACTTTGGGCGCTCCGGCCACATCACAACATCTTTAAAGATTTCGGCGATCTCTTCCTTGTTAATGGTCTCCTTCTCAAGGAGGACGACAACCATCGCATCGAGAGCTTCGCGATTGGCAACCAAGATATCGAAGGCCTCTTGATGAGCATTCTCAATCATCTTGCGGATTTCGCTATCGATCGTCGCTGCAATCTGCTCTGAATAATCACGCTGGTGACCGTATTCACGACCCAGGAATGGCGCTGTTGAATCGCCCCCGAGCTTGATTGCACCAATAGCTTCTGTCATTCCATATTGGGTGACCATGGCGCGAGCGAGTGAAGTTGCCTTCTCAATGTCGTTAGAAGCTCCAGTAGATGGATCATGGAAGATCAACTCTTCAGCAGCGCGTCCACCCAAGGAGTATGCGAGCTGATCGAGGAGCTGATTTCGTGTTGTTGAATACTTATCTTCATCAGGCAAAACCATCGTATATCCGAGGGCGCGACCACGAGGCATGATGGTGACTTTGTGAACTGGATCAGTATGTGGAAGTGCGCGTGCAACAAGTGCATGACCTGCCTCGTGATAAGCAGTAACGCGACGCTCTTCCTCTGACATTAAACGAGTCTTGCGCTGTGGTCCGCCCATAACGCGGTCAATTGCTTCATCGAGTTGAGGATTGGTAATTACCTTCTTGCCTTCACGTGCTGCAAGAAGAGCTGCCTCGTTGAGAACATTAGATAAATCAGCACCAGTAAATCCTGGTGTGCGGCGCGCATAGGCGACAAGATCAACTTCTTCTGCAATTGGCTTGTTCTTTGCATGCACCTTCAAGATATCGGCACGTCCCTTGAGATCTGGACGATCTACTGGAATCTGGCGATCAAAACGACCTGGACGAAGAAGTGCTGGATCGAGAACATCAGGTCGGTTCGTTGCTGCAATCAAAATGACCTGGCCATTTGCCTCGAAGCCATCCATCTCAACGAGAAGTTGGTTGAGAGTCTGCTCACGCTCATCGTGGCCTCCTCCCATACCGGTTCCGCGTTGGCGTCCGACGGCATCGATTTCATCAACGAAGATAATCGCAGGTGAATTTGCCTTAGCTTGCGCGAAGAGATCGCGAACACGAGCCGCACCAACACCGACAAACATCTCAACGAAATCTGAACCGGAGATTGAATAGAACGGAACCTTTGCCTCACCGGCAACGGCGCGTGCAAGAAGTGTCTTTCCTGTTCCCGGAGGGCCAAAGAGCAATACACCCTTTGGAATCTTCGCTCCTAGAAGTTGATACTTTGTTGGATCAGATAGGAAATCTTTAATCTCCTCTAGCTCTGAGATTGCCTCATCAGCACCTGCAACATCGGCGAAGGTGTTCTGTGGAACATCAGGATTTTGGAGCTTTGCTCGTGACTTTCCAAAGCTAAATACTCGATTTCCGCCTTGGGCGCTGCTGAGCATAAAGAAGAGGAGGAGTCCGATAAGGAGAATTGGGCCGAATGAGAAGAGGAAGGTGGTTAGGAGCGATTGTGTAGGAACATCGACATCCCACCCCTTGACTGGAGGATTGGCAGAGAGCGCATCGATAATTGTTGGCTCTTGGCGCACAACATAAGAGGCTTCAACCTTCGTTGATCCCTTAATTGTCTTACCATCTTTAAGAATCAACTGAAGTTTTTGATCCTTATCGATAACAAGCGCTGACTCAACCTCTGACTTCGCAATAGCTGCAAGAGCTTGAGATGTGCTGATTGTTGTATAGCGATTGCTTGCACTTGAAATCTGACCGAAGATTGAAACTGCAAAGATTGCGATGATGATCCAGAAAAGTGGTCCGCGGAAGATTTTCTGAGCACGTGTCTTTGGCTCGCTCTTGCCATTAGGAGCAGGGTTTTTCTGCGAAATCTTTTTCAAGGGGTTATTTACCTTCTTCTTATCTTCACTCATCAGATGGCCTATTCATACATGTGCTTTGCAAGCACACCGATAAATGAAAGGTTGCGATACTTCTCATCAAAGTCGAGTCCATATCCAACAACAAAATCCTTCGGGATATCGAAACCTACATACTTAACATCGACCTCGACTTTTGCAGCCTCTGGCTTGCGTAAGATTGTGAGGATCTGAACATCTGCTGCGCCACGGGATTCGAGGTTTGCCTTAAGCCAAGAGAGTGTGAGTCCGGTATCGACGATATCTTCAACAATCAACACGTTGCGACCTGTGACATCGGTATCGAGATCTTTAAGGATACGAACCACACCAGAAGACTTTGTGCCTGAACCATATGAAGAAACAGCCATCCAATCCATCTGCATATGTGTCTGCATCGCACGAGTCAGATCTGCCATCGCCATAATTGCGCCCTTAAGGACGCCAACGAGCAAGAGATCGCGACCTTCGTAATCTGCATCAACTTGAGCAGCTAACTCAGCAACACGTGCCTTGAGTTCTTCCTCGGTTGCAATTACGCGCTCTACATCGGTTCCGACTGCTGCAAGATCCACTTGGCTTAGCTCCCTTGATTGATCGAGGTGGGCGGGAGCCGCTGAGGGCTCCTACCGTGAGAGGGACAGTCTGCCCGAAATACGCTCAACCTTCACACCGCCAGCCAGGCTCACCGCCCCCTGCCCCTTCCACGCACAGATCAGGGCATCGATCGCCCCCACCTGCTCAAAGGTGAGCTGGCCAGGGGTGGCGCCGGCTGAGAGCGCCGCTCTTCGAATAATCCGAGTTCTAATCGCCCTGGGTAGGGCTGCCAATCTCTCACAGTCGAGATCACTCGCCTCGCGCTCTGCCCAGAGATCGAGCGCATCGGCATCATCGCGAAGAAGAGCAGCGCTTCGAACTAGAGCGCGAGAGATGCCGGGATCTAGATGTTGCTCCAAATATGGAATTACTTCTCGCCTTACCTTCACTCGCGTAAATTCAGTATTGAGATTGTGGGGATCGTTCCAAAACTCTAGCCCCCACTCTCTACACGCCGCTTCACTCTCTTCACGAGTGATGGAAAGAAATGGGCGAATAAAAATTCCGTTTTCAGGTGCCATTCCAGAAAGTGATCGTGCACCAGAACCCCGTGCAAGTCCTAAGAGAACGCTCTCGGCTTGATCATCACGAGTGTGACCTAAGAAGACTTTGACCGCTTTCGTCTCTTCCACGCCTTCACCAATAGCCGCATACCTTGCATCACGAGCGCCAGCTTCGAGGCCGGACTCAAGAGAGACCAGAACCTTCTTAACAAGAACTTGATCATAACCAATCTCCTTTAATTGATTTTCCACTCGTTGAGCTTGAAGTTCAGAACCTTCTTGAAGTTGATGGTCGATAGTGATGGCAATCGGTTGAAGCGCTAAAGGTTGAGATTCAATGATCAGCGCCTTAGCTAGCGAAAGCGAATCTGCGCCACCAGATACTGCAACAAGAAACTTATCGCCAGCTTCAAGCTTTTCTAGAAATGGTCTGACTGCATTGCGAAGTGCAACGGTTGCCTCAACCATTTTCTTAGACTCGGCCACCGAATGGCATCAAGCCCTTGATGGAGTAGATGTTGGAGTAGAGAAGTCCCTTACCCTTTGAATTCGCCTCCCACATCATTCCATTTCCAGCATAGATAGTGATGTGGTGGATGGTGGAGATAGTTCCCTTATATGAGTAGAAGAGGAGATCGCCAGGCTGAAGCTGTGTGAGCGGAACATGGTAGGTATAACCAGCATAAAGTGCTGAGTTGAGGCGATCCCAATTTGGCCATCCCAAACCAGCTGCTCGATAAGCTGCATAGACAAGACCGGAGCAGTCGAAAGTACTTGGTCCTTGAGTTCCCCAAACATAAGGCTTGCGCGCCTGCACCTGCTTCTTCGCATACTCAACCGCAGCAAGTCGTTGTGCAACTGTTGTGCGAATTGTTGAACGTCCCTTAAATCCGCGATCTGGCCAGACCTTCGATTGGTTGATTGTGGTCGTTGCGGTATTTGCTTGGCTCTCTTCAAGAAGTGCCAACTGGCGCTGCTGTTCTAGCGTGATGCGAACATTCTTCGCCTTAGCAAGCTCTGCAATCAATTTATCCTGAACAGCACGAAGTTTATTGACTTCCTTCTGCTGCAGAGCTTGTGCATCATCTGCAACCTTCTTTGCCGCAGCAACCTTTGCAGTTGCAGCTGCTTGAATAGCGCGGGCTTCATCTGCCTTCTTCTTGGCAGCGCGTGCAACAATCTCTGCTGCCTTAAATCTCTCAAGTGCAGTCGAATTGCGAGCACCTAGAGTGTTAAGTGTGGAGAGTTGATCCATGATGTCCTGTGGACCATTTGCACTTAGGAGCGGTTGAATATCGCTCAAGCTTCCACCCATGATGTAAGCATTGGCAGCCATCTTTCCAATTTGGCGATGTGCTTGAGCGACCTCTGCCGCAGTCTCTGCTGCATGCTTTGCTGCTGCATTTGCAGCAGCTGTTGCAACATTTAATTCAGCTTGCGCTTTGAGATAGAGAGCTCGCGCTGCATTTGCCTTCGCAGTTAACTGGCGAAGGGTGAGGTTTGCAGCCGCTAACTTCTTCGCCGCTGCATCTGCCGCCTTCTTCTTGGCAGCTTCTGCCTGCTTTGCCGCTTCAATCTCGGCCAAGGTTGGCTTTGGCTTGGCAATCGCAGGCGTTGTGGCAAGGGTCAGCGCGCCCATGAGGGCAAGGGCAATCACTGACTTACTTCGCATTATTCAAGAATAAATGAGAAGTGCTGTTGTTGCAGTGGCAACGCGCCTATATGACTTAGTTAGCCACATCTCTCTTTGTGAATATAAAGGATGAGAGGAAAAGCGCAAGCAATACATAGAAACTTCCAAGAGTTAACGCATGAGAATATGAAAGATCTGGTGTACCACCGGAGGCGATTGTCGCCAGCTGATTACCTGGAACCCAATCGAGAGTCACCGGCTTCACAGCTCCAATGAGATTCTCAAGGATCAGGAGCCAGACCAATGCGATGGAGATCGATGAGATTGGTGAGCGCAGGAGAATTCCGAGCGCAATACCGATAATCGCATAGAAGACGATCGAGATATAGACATCGACGAGAGTATGGCCAATCTGGGACCAGCCTTCAGATGTGAACCAGAGATCAGTACTGACCTTCGCTCGATCTGAGAGATAGAGCGAGATTCCGATACTCACTGCCGCATTAACAATGGTGAGGATGAGAGCAAATACCTTCATCGCTGCATATTTGCCGAGCAGGAGAACGAGGCGGCGCGGTTGGCGAACTAAGAGGTTGCGCAGCGTGCCGTAGGTGTACTCCTGCGCGGTCTGAGCTGCAAAGACACAGAGCACGATGATTCCTAGTAACCCACCGATAGATGCAAAGCCATTGACTGAGCCATTAGGAAGGGCGAGCATCTCACGAGTGATGGTGCGACCTCGATCGCCATTACCCTGAGGCGAATCGATCATCAGATAGATAAAGGATGTAATCAATCCGTTGAAGAAGAGCGCTGCTAGGAATGTTCCAAAAAAGAGTGTGGGGCGGCGAAGTTTGCGCCACTCGGCGAAGAAGACCTTAATCATGATTGACCTCCTGTCATCTCAAAGAATGTCTCTTCAAGATTAGGCAAAGTAGGCGTGAGTTGAGAGAGAACAATGCCAGCTTCAAAAGCTAACTTATTGAGAGTTGCTGCATATTCATGCGGTCCTTCAATATGTGCCTCGCCATGGCGAACTGAGACATGATGTCCTTCGCCTCGCGCAATCGCGGCAATCTTCTCAATATCAGATTCATTCTCAGTGCGAACAATGATGGTCGGTTTCTGATTGAGAAGTAACTCTTCAATCGCACCAGCAAATACAACCTCCCCCTTGCGCACCATCACGATATGGCGGGAGATGATCTCAATCTCTGAAAGTAAGTGAGAGGAGACAAAGACTGTTGTTCCTTCACTCGATAACTTATTAAGTAGATCGCGAACTTCTTGAATACCTTCTGGATCCAATCCATTTGTTGGTTCATCGAGGATGAGAAGCGCTGGATTGGGAAGGAGAGCTGCTGCAATACCTAAGCGCTGCTTCATACCAAGTGAGTACGTTTTATATTTATCGCCACCGCGACCCGCAAGACCTACGCGATCAATGAGATCAGCCACGCGCTCGATTGGAATTCCGCCCATCGTCGCGAGAACTTTGAGGTTCTCCTCTCCGGTGAGTGCAGGATAGAAAGCGGGGCCTTCAATCATGGCGCCAACCGATGCTAAATACTTCTCGGGCTCTGTAATGGAGTGGCCGAGGACTGTTCCAGTTCCACTCGTTGGAGCAATTAATCCAAGGAGCATCCGGATCGTCGTTGTCTTGCCTGCGCCATTAGGCCCAACAAAGCCACAGATAGTTCCGCGCGGAACGGAGAAAGATGCTGATTGAACGGCAGCCACATTCTCATACCGTTTAGTAAGGCCAGAGACCTCGATTGCGTAATCACTCATGCCGGTGACTATAACAAGTAAGGCTGTGAACCATCTAAGATTCATCCATGAGTAAAGAGGTCTGGGGATATCAACCACGTAATAATCGTCCTGCCCCTGATTGGGAGCTTGAAGCCCAGACCGATGCGGTTCGCGCAGGGTTAGCCCGAACAGGTTTCGGCGAAACATCAGAAGCGCTCTTCCTCAATAGCGGTTTCACATATTCATCTGCCCAAGAGGCGCTCGATGCATTCACCGATGAGACCGACCACTTCCTTTATAGCCGATTCCATAATCCCACCGTTGCGATGTTTGAAAAGCGTCTGGCAGCTCTGGAAGGTGCTGAATATTGCGTTGGCTTTGGCTCTGGAATGGCTGCAGCTTTTGCATCCCTCGCCTGTTTAGTTGAAGCAGGTGATCACATCGTTGCCTCTGCTGCCATGTTTAGCTCTTGCCACGTCATCATCACCGAGATTCTTCCTAAGTGGGGCGTCACATATGAACTCGTTAAAGCAAATGATGCGAAGGCGTGGGAGAAGGCGCTCTCAAAGCCAGTCAAGGCAGTATTTATTGAAACACCAAGCAATCCTTTGATGGAGATCACCGATATTCGCTTTGTGAGCGATCTCGCCCATAAAGTTGGGGCGACTGTCATCGTTGATAATGTGATGGCTTCTCCGGTATTACAACGCCCACTAGAGCTTGGCGCTGATGTAGTTATGTATTCGGCGACTAAACATATTGATGGTCAAGGAAGAGTTCTCGCTGGAGCGCTCCTTGGCTCCTTCTCCTATATCCACGAGAAGCTCCTTCCATTTACTCGCCATACTGGACCATCGCTCAGCGCATTTAATGCTTGGGTCCTCCTTAAGTCACTCGAGACTCTCGATATGCGCGTTGAGCGAATGAACTCCAATGCTCAGAAGATCGCTGAATTCCTAGAATCACATCCATCAATTAAGAGCGTGAGATATCCAGGCCTTCCATCACACCCAGATCACGCTGTGATCAGCAAGCAGATGAGCGGTGGTGGAACCACGATTGGTATTGAATATAACGGCTCTCAGAAGGATGCATTTAGATTTATGGATGCTCTTCGAGTCATTGATATCTCAAACAATCTCGGTGATAGCAAATCACTTATTACCCATCCATCGTCAACGACTCATCGCAGACTCTCCCCTGAAGTCCAGGCTGAGATGGGCATTACGCCTTCAGTATTGCGGCTCTCCGTTGGTTTAGAGCATGTCAACGACTTGATAAAGGATTTAGATCAAGCGCTTAAGAGCTGAGCAACAACAAGAAGCACTGAGAGCAAAGTCAGATAGGTAATTGACCAGTGGAAGATTCCACCGGCAACCTTGTTGTAGTTATCTGAATTCTCTTTGAGTGCGAAGAGTCGAAATGTGAATACCGCACCAAGTGCAACAGTTGCCATAAGCGACCAAACTGGCAGCCCTGCCAACTGAATCAATGCAGTAGAGCAGATCACCATCGCAATTGTGTGAAACCACATCTGGCCGATGACATTTGCTCGAGAGGCAACAGATGGCAGCATCGGAATACCTGCTGCTGAGTAATCATCTTTATATTTAATGGCAAGTGCCCAGAAATGTGGTGGGGTCCAGAAGAAGATCACCATAAAGAATGCGATAGGCACAAGGCTGAGTGAATTTGTCACCGCTGCCCAACCAATCAGAACCGGCATACATCCTGCCGCGCCACCCCAGACAATGTTCTGCGATGTATTTGGCTTAAGTGCGATGGTGTAGATGATGACGTAGTAAGCGATTGCGATTGCAGTAAGAAGTGTTGCAAGTGGAGTTGTGAAGAGATAGAAGATTACGAGCGAGAGAGCTCCTATTGCAGCGGCAAAGATTGTTGCCTGAGTGCGCGTCACCACCCCTGTTACGAGTGGTCGCTTTGCAGTGCGCTTCATCAACTTATCGCGCTCTGACTCAATCACCATATTGAAGGCGTTGGCAGATCCTGCAGCCAAGGTGCCGCCCACCAAGGTCCAGGCGAGCAGGCTCAAGGAGGGGAACCCTCTCTCTGCCAGAACAACCGCTGGGACTGTGGTGATGACCAATAGCTCAACGACCCGGAGCTTCATCAGGTCTATATAGGCGCGGATGGTCGACACACGCCTAGCCTATCTGCGATTGGCAGAGTACTTCACGCCAGTTCCCAGCACTTTCTCAGAGAGAATCCTTACATTTTCACCTATCGGAGCACCATCTCTCGAAGGGAACCGCCATGAAGAATCAGTCAGAACCACAGAAGCCAGAGTGGTTTCAACTCTTAGATAGCGATGCACCTTCAGCCCAGGTCTCAAAGGTCAATAAGAAGCTTCCCGCTCTCGCAGTTGTGATCGCAGGCGTCCTCTTTGCCGGTGGCGCTATCTTTGCAAATGCATCAGATAGTGAGAGTGCAGTTGCTTCAACGCAGAGCAATAGCTCAACCGTGGTCACATCAGATCCAACTTCACTTGCAACCTCTAATGGTGAAGCAACGCCATCTAGCCCAGCAGTTCAGAACCCATCACAAGGTGGAGTTAAAGCACCGGGTGCAGGTCGTGACCATGATGACGATGATGAAGATGATGAGGATGACCACGATGGTCGTGAACGTGGCCACCATGATGGTGATCGCGAAGACCATGAAGATCGTGACGACTACTAATCACTCACTCGATTTCATTCTGAGAAACTATTTTTGCTTTAAAGAAAGATTAATTAGTAACAGTTACTGAATCGCTTACTGGAGTAATTGGGGTGAGCACAGGCAAGATAGGCATAGCAATCTTTCCTAAGATTCGATCTACAGTTGCTCGCACTCTCTTTGTCACGGTGTAACTCTTACTATGGCGATCTGCAATCACAACGAATATGTAGTTGTGATCTCCTGATTCAACAAAGCCTGCAAGATTGGTTGTGCCATTGAGCGTTCCAGTCTTTGCCCGCACGAGACCTACCGCCTCTGGCGCGGTCTCTAAGAACCTATTCTGAAGAGTTCCTGAGACTCCCCCCACTGGAAGTCCTTGCATGATTGGAATGAATTTAGGATCGTGATAAATCACCATCAGCAGCTGAGAGACCTGCTTAGCTGTCATTCGATTCTGCTTTGATAGACCGCTGGCATCTTTGACAACTAAATTCTTGGTATCGATATTCATCGATGTAAGCAGTGCGTTAAAGGTCTTTGCCACGCCAGCATCGTCAAAACTATTGCCAGCTGCTACCGATGCCAATCGAGCGACCCGCTCTGCCAATACGTTATCGCTCCATACCAAGGTCCAATCAACGATTTTTCTCAGCGTTGGCGATGTAGATCCAAGGATGTATTCATGTGATTTATCAACCGCCTGCTCTGGTGTGATGCGCTTGAGTGTCACGCCCACTTTTCGTTGCTTGAGGAACTTTGTTATATGGGTGACATCTTGTGAATAGAGATTGCTGTAGTAAATAGTTGTCTCTCTTGTGGAGCCACCATTGAGCTCCTTTAAAGTGCTGAGGGCGTTATATTCAATTCGTTCAAGAGATGTGCGACCCATCTTCACTGCAACTTTATGGTCATATCCAATCCAGGGATCACGAGATCCTTGGATTACCACCGACTTACTATCCACACCGCTCCAGAGGGAAGTTGTGAAGCTATCGGAAGGGTTGAGGTATGTGTAGGCGGCGGCAGCGGAGACCAATTTAATTACTGATGCTGGCTTGCGAGGTGAGTTGGAGTTTGATTCATAGATCACTTCTCCGCTCTTCTCATCCATCACAATTACAGAGGGCTCTGCAAGTGATGGAGTTGTAGCTAACTGAGAGAAGACGCGAGTAATGGAGGTGAAGTCAGCAGCCTCTGCTGAACTTTGAGGTATTGCAACGAGACCTGCTACAAGACTTGCCAGCAGACAGGAAAGGGCAATAGACCTCGTGCGCACCATCGAGATTACTTAACGCCAACAGCAATAATGATGTTTAGAACTGTAAGGCCGAGCATTGTTGCCCAGACCCAAGTCTTAAGAACTTCCTTCTTCACATTGGCATAACCGAGGAAGAGAATTGCTGTGAGAACAAGTGACTTCACACCAATCTTTGCGTGATTAACGCTCTCATCAGGCTCAACCTGAGGCATGATTCCAACCATCACAATTCCTGCAACGAGCGCTGTGAGGCCCGCATGGATAACGCCTGCGTTTAACTTTCGTGGGCTCTTCTGAACTTGAGAGAGGAGCAATCCGAGGATTCCTAGGATGCTGAGGATGTGGATTCCGAGTGCGATGTTAAATACAGTCTTCATGGCCACTAGTTTAGAGTGCGGTCATGGAAATTAAGACCCCGGCAGAGATCGGACCCGGTGAATTCTTCCCGGTAGTTGGCGTGGGTCCCCACCCACAACCGTGGCCGACGGGTGAGCAGTATGACCCCGAGCTTCTGGCCAATGGCGACCGGCGCAATGTCTTAGACCATTACCGCTATTGGTCCGTGGCGGCAATCGCTGCCGATCTCAACACCAAGCGCCATAAACTCCAGATAGCCATCGAGAATTGGCAACACGATCTCAATATTGGCTCAGTGGTAAGAACTGCCAACGCCTTTAACGTAAGCGCAGTTCATATCATCGGTAAGCGCGATTGGAATAAACGTGGCGCGATGGTCACCGATAGATATCTGACTGTCATTCATCATCCGACTGTCGCAGATTTTGCTCAGTGGTGTCGTGAGCACTCACTACCCATTATCGGTATTGATAACGTGCCAACCTCGAAAAACCTTGAGGGCTCGGATCTTCCTGAGAGTTGCGTCCTTCTCTTTGGCCAAGAGGGCGCCGGAATGTCAGATGAGGCGATTGAGATCTGTGAAGTTCTCTATGCCATCGAGCAATATGGATCGACTCGCTCGATGAACGCATCTGCCGCAGCAGCAATCGCTATGTATCACTGGGCTTTGCAGCATCTGCCACGGAAGAGTTAGCCGAGCGACTCTTTAACTGAGGCGAGGCGGCGATCGATCTCATCTGCCTCTGCAATACGTCCTAACTGGCGCATTACTGCAGCCATCTTGGACTCGATCTCAATAATGAATTCAAAATCCTTTGAGTCTTCATCGGCCGTAATTTGAAGGACATTATCGAGCGTTGCTAGACCATCTTCGAGCTTGCCTAAGAGGATTTCCGCGCGGCCATACTCATATAGCGCAAAGGTTTCGCGGCGATGATCGTGGCCTGTTTCAAAGACATCAATTGCCTTTTGCGCGGCTTCCAGAGCCTTCTCACCATCGCCAAGTTCGTTATAGCAGGATGCAATCTTCTGATCGCAACGGGCAACATGGAGAACTTCTTTCTCTGCCTTAAATGTTGCGCGTGCTTCTTGGAAGCAGATGATTGCTTCGTTGTAGTTCTTCAGCTCTCGCTGAGCACAACCAATGAGATGCATATCGTTAGCTGCACTGATGTTATTTCCATCAACTAGATGCTCTTGAGCGCATTCATACATAATCTCAATTACTTTTTCGTAATTCTTTGATGAATACCACCACTCACCTAATGTGCAGGCGAGCTCTAACGCGATCGGAGATTTATTCTCGCGAAGGAGTTCAACTGCCTTCGACATAGCAGTTGCTGCTTCTTCCATCCGCTTTAATTGATTGAGGTTGTAGCCGATTGCTGAATAGGCCTGAGCCAATCCTTCGCTTGAAGATGCGCTGCCGAGTTCGGTATAGATATCGCGCGCAGTCTCAGCGAGAGCGAGCGCCTCATCGTATTGACCACGAGCAAAGATGCGAGCGCTGAGTTCGTAATAGGTATCTGCCCGCTCTTCACCTGTGACCTCAGGGATTCGATCCCAGAGCATCTCTTCGGTAAGGATCTCATCGCCATTGTCGTGATCATCGCTGCTCATCTGGCCTGGCCCCCTTCTCGACTATTTCTCATCTATTTCGGCGCACTCTAGACCTAACCCCGCAGAAGGGGCGGATATTTCCTCATCGTTGACCGGTCTCTCGAGTAGCGCCCGAAGGCCCCATCCCCTACCCTTGCTACTTGCAAATGATTTGCATCTAGGGCTTAGGGGGCCGCAATGCATATTCCAGATGGTTTTATCGATATCAAGACCTCGGCGGCGGTCGCATCGGTAGGCGTCGTTGGCGTGGGCGCTGCCCTCAAGGGAGCGCAATCACAACTGACCGAAAAGAGCGCGCCTTTGGCCGGTCTCACCGCAGTCTTCGTCTTCGCTGTCCAGATGCTCAACTTCCCAGTGGCAGCAGGAACTTCTGGCCACCTCCTGGGAGGCGCACTCGCCGCAGTTCTCGTCGGCCCCTATGCGGCAACGCTTGCCATCACAGTTGTTCTGATCATTCAAGCATTCCTCTTTGCCGATGGTGGTTTAACAGCTCTCGGTCTCAACCTCTTCAACATGTCGATCATCGGAGTCTGGGTTGGTTATGGCGCATTTCTCTTAGTGCGCAAGATATTGCCGAAGAAGAAATCATCTATCGCAATCGCTGCTGCATTTGCTGGACTCATCTCGGTTCCTGCCGCAGCTCTTGGCTTTGTTCTTCAATATGCTGTCGGTGCAACTGCTACATATGAAACATCGGCAGTTCTCACCGCAATGGTGAGCACACATATTCTTATTGGTATCGGTGAAGCGATTATTACCTTCCTCACCGTCAGTGCAGTTCTCGCAAGTCGATCTGACCTTGTCTTCGGCTATAAGGCAGATGCGCAAGAGTTGGAGATCCGTTCATGAAGCAGATTTCAAGTAAGAAGTTCTATTTTGGTGGAGCGGTTCTCTCCCTCATTCTTGCTGGAGTTGTCTCGTTTTATGCCTCATCACATCCTGATGGACTTGAGAAGGTTGCATCAGAGATTGGATTTATCGAAACTGCAAAGGACCCTGCAACTGCAGGAAGTGCCCTCGCCGACTACAGCGTCGACGGCGTTGAGAATGAGCGAGCATCAGTTGGAATTGCAGGCGTGATTGGCGTTGCCGCTACTGGTTTAGTAGCAACTGGATTATTCATCTATCTCGGCAAGCGAAAGAAAAAGTAGCTTTTGATGCGCGAAAGTGGTGAAGCTGCCCACGGACATCACCACGGACATGATGTGGGCGAACGGCTCTATATCCACCGCCACTCACTCATTCATGAGCTGCCGCCCCACTTTAAAATCCTTGCCCTGCTCTCATTTCTCGTCATCTGTGTAGCGACCCCAATCCAGAACTATTACGCCTTCATTGGCTTCGCACTTGTGATTATCACCCTCCTTGCCATGGCGAAGCTGCCGGTCTTCACTATTGCCAAGCGAGCAACAATTGAGATCCCCTTCTTAATCTTTGCCATCCTTATGCCCTTCTTCTCAAAAGGTGAACGTTTTGAGATCTTCTTCTTTGAGGTGTCCCGCCCAGGATTAATCGCTGCAGCCTCCATCATTACCAAGGGAACTCTCGGAGTTCTCACGGCAATTCTTCTCTCTGGCTCAACTCCAGCTCGCGAAATCTTGCGCGGCTTTGAACTTCTGAAGATGCCATCACTTCTCGTTCAAATCATGACCTTTATGTTGCGTTATATGAATGTGATTACAGATGAAATGGAGCGAATGAAAGTTGCTCGCATCTCACGTGGCTTTGAAGAGCGCGGCATCCGCGATTGGAAATTTATCGCAGGAACTGCTGGCGCTCTCTTTGTTCGCTCCTATGAGCGTGGTGAACGAGTTCACACATCAATGATTGCTCGTGGCTATGAGGGAGAACTTCCAAAGACCTCTCGCCCGATCATCTCTCGATCACATCGAGTTCTCGCTGTTGGTATTCCATCTGCAGCGCTAGCCATCACAACAATTACCGGAGTACTTGCATGAGCACACCATCACTAAAAATCTCTGGCCTTGCATTTGCTTATCCAGATGGAAATCAAGCTCTCTATGGCGTCAACCTCACCGTGGAGAAGGGTGAGCGCGTGGCGCTCCTTGGACCCAATGGTGCAGGAAAGACGACGCTTGTCATGCACCTTAACGGAATCCACACCGCTCAACGCGGTGAAGTAACTATCGCTGGAACAACTATCCGCGGAGATGATAAGGAATCACTAAAGAAGATTCGATCACAGGTGGGAATCGTCTTCCAAGACCCTGATGATCAACTCTTTATGCCAACAGTTCGTGAGGACATCGCCTTCGGTCCTTACAACATGGGTTACCGTGGTGATGAGCTCGATGCGATCGTCAATGAAGCCCTTGATCAAGTGGGGATGCGCGACTTTGCAGATAGAGCACCCCACCACCTCTCCTTTGGTCAGCGTAGGCGCGTTGCCGTAGCTGGCGTATTAGCGATGAAGCCAGAGATTCTTGTTCTCGATGAACCATCATCAAATCTTGATCCTGCCAGCCGTAGAGAGCTGGCCTCAATCCTGAAATCGCTCGATATCACTATCTTGATGGTCACCCACGATCTTCCCTATGCCCTGGAGCTATGTGAGCGCTCTGTGGTTCTCAGCGGTGGATTGATTGCAGAAGATAGCCCCACACGCGCTCTTCTTGCAGATGGAGAAAAGTTGGCAAAGTATCGCCTTGAACTTCCAGCAGGATTTGTCGTGACCGCTTAACTCGTTATCTCTGATTACCGCTTCGCCAGTTTTAATCTCTCTTGTGCAATTGCTGCACCTAAGAGCACTACGAGAGCGCCTGCTGGCTCATTCCAGGTGATTTTTTCACCAAGGAAGATGATTCCAACAATAACCGCAACGACCGGCGTTAAGTATGTGACGCTACTTGCAATTGCACTTCCTGCAATCTGCATCACCTTAAAGTTCCAGAGATAGGCAAAACCACTTCCAAAAACTCCAAGAGCGATCATCGAAAGGATAGGTCCTAGGCGATATTCATCCTGTGCCACACCATCGATGAGATAGAGCGGAAGGAGCGTTGCACTCGCCAGGATGAGTTGAGCTGCAACTATCGACTCGGATTGGAGACCTAGCGGAATTACAAATCGTCGCGTGTATGGGAAAGAGAATCCATAACAGGTCACCGCTAATAGAAGAATTCCCACCGCCCACCATGGATTATCGCCAAGTCCATTCCACGCGCCGAGAACTACCAATACGCCAATAAAACCAATTAATAATCCAATGATCTGAGCAGGCTTTGGCTGCTCAGATCGATTGACGAGCAAGATGGCAATCAAGGTCATCAAAGGGGTCACCGCATTGATGATTCCTGCCAAGATCGATGTCACCTCTGTCTCAGCTAGGGCGAAGAAGATTCCTGGGAATACATTGAGCAGGAGGCTGACTATCCAGATGTGAAAGAGGGGTTTAACACCGCGCGGTAATTCAATCTTCTTATAGAGCGAGTAGAGGTAGAGAGTTGCAGCACCTAGTGCGCAGCGAACAAATGCCACGCCAATAGGTGTGAGAAACTCAAGCCCGCCTTTGATGAAGATGAAGGAGCAGCCCCAGATGAAGCCGACAATCAGGTAGAGCGGGAGCCATGAGGCGGTCTTCTTCACCCCGTGAGATTACCTGTTAGAGGAGAGAAAGTGCTAACGCCTTCTTGGCTGCTTCTTTTCGATCGCTCACACTCAAAGCCTGGTAGATGCGCATCGTCTCGTGACGAATCGTGCTCACACTAAAGCCAAGTTCGGTTGCAAGTTCATGATTAGTCTTTCCTTCAACCATGCCACTTAGGATCGAGAGCTGTCGAGCAGTGAGTTGTCCTGAACCGGTGTCTTCCCGCTCTCCTTGAGCGCTACCAACTTTGCGACCTTCATGGTGAAGTGAGAGATAAAGGGAGATAGGCACTGCATAGTCGAGAACAATCTCTTCGACTTTATCGGTTGCTGCCACAGGATGTGAGAAACGAATAACGAGATGTCCTTGGATCGCACCGCGATGGCGAAGTTGGAACATCAATAACTTTTTATCTTCAGACCAATGGTTTGGATTGCGACCTAGTGCGATATCAGCAGCGTCATGAGTCCATGATCGCCACTCAGCACTTGTGAAGGTCTGACCCTTCTTGCCATCATCAAATCCATATTCACCAGCAAAGGTCAATGAATCATCGGGGTTGAGCAATCCAATACGTGCGCAGCAAGCTTCTAGGCTCGCCAGGTGATCTAGCACCAGGGCGCGTGCGATCTCATCAGCGGTTGGGTGATAACTCAACCACTCGATAAAGCTCCGTATCTCGTTCATATCCATGACCCTCTCAGATTGCTCTGACATGGATACCGTAGGGACTGCCCCTTATTTATGCGATGGGTTAACCAGTTCTGACCAGTCAAAACCAGACTGGTCTCTAACCGGTCACGTTAGAGAGGCTGCAATCTCTCTCAATTGAGCGCTATGGCTCTCGATATGGCCGCTCGCCTTCTCCACCAATTGAGCCAATGTGAAGCTCACCCCATCGGGAGTCACCGTGGTCCGCGACCAGGCCGGCTCATCTATATTGGTCAAGACCTCTAAAACCATGGCTCGGATGCCGGCGATTGAAGCAAGTGACTTAGCAACGCTTCGCTTCTCATATACGAGGGCATCTGGGTAACGCTCCTCTTCAAAGTAGATCATCAAAGGGTTATCTGAACCCAAGGTGTGGAGATAGCGGGCTGCAAAGTGGAGCTCGCCATCTGCAACATGGTGGACAACAAAAGCGGCTGACCACTCACCATTGATTGAGGTATTGCGTGAGCGATCGGGAATTAAAGCCAGCGCATCGAGGAATTCGGTTGTATCTGACTGAAACTTCGCAAGAGCTTTATTCATAAGGTTAGCCTGCCACATTTCCTATAGGGAGTCGAGCAATCTGAGTTAGATACAACTCAGCGAAATGATCTGGGACGCCAACAAATGGCGGCTGATGGAATCTAATCTTCGACTTTGCATCAATTGACCAGTTAAATCCTGACTCCAGTAAGGTCTCTAAAAATACTTGCGCCTCAATCTCGGCGATGTGATTGCCGAGGCAGGTGTGTGGTCCAAAGCCAAAACTCAAATGCGGAATTCGCCCTCTTTTAATATCGATTTTATGTGGGTTTTCAAAGATTGATTCATCGAAATTCCCTGAGATAAAGCTGACCTGAACATATCTATCTTCAGGAAGGTCTGAGTGGAGAGATTCTGGAGTTGTCGTGCGATTCATCGCAGGAAGCGGAGTAAGAAATCTCAATAACTCTTGTATTGCGCCATCTATTCCAGCTGGATTCTCCCTTAGATACTCTAAATCGCGCTGGGAGGAGCCTAGATGCCAGATAATTCCAGTGAGAAGTTTGACGACGGTATCTCGACCACCGGCTAGTAAGACTCCTGCTATTCCACGAAACTCTTCTTGTGAGATTACCTCTCCCTCAATTTCAAGATGGGCAACTTGCGACCAAACATCATCGAATTTCCTCGTGAGCGCTTCTTCATAGATTTCATCGAGATATTTGTGGAGTACCTCCCCGCTTCGCTGCGGACCTGCCGCAGTCCAGACATCAGGACCCCATGAGATCCACTCCTGCACATCTTGTGGGCGGTTATAGATAACTCCAAGGTTATGCATCACCAAGGGAAGGGCGAGTTGACTAACAACATCACCGCCTGAGGCGAAGAACTCCTCGATTAGCTCTTGGGAGATCTTTCGAAATTCTGGAATTAACTTCTCAATGGTGGGCTTCACAAAGAATGGGCTCAGCGCTGCGCGATAGAGGTGATGACGCGGCGGATCAACTTCTAATGGAATCTGTCGATAGTCACGGACATCGGCATCACCTTGGAGATCCGATGAGTAGGTTGCAGTATCGCGGAGAGCTTCGCGCAGTTCTTTATGCCCTCGAATCACACGAGAAATCGGTGCCTTCACGATAGCCATTGTGTGACGATAAAGAGTGAGATAGAGAGAGTCAAGAGCAGAAGTGGGCCCTGTCGGGCTCGAACCGACGACCCACGGATTAAAAGTCCGTTGCTCTACCGACTGAGCTAAAGGCCCCACCGTCTACGCCGGAGCGTAAACCGAGCGAATCTTACGCTATTTCTAGGAGGTTAATAACCTACAAACAACCTAGAAGGTTGCCGCATCGATGACGAAGCGATACTTCACATCGCTTGCAATGGTGCGTTCGTAGGCCTTGTTGATGTAGTCGGCCTTAATGACTTCCACATCGCTCAAGATGTTATGTTCGCCGCAGAAGTTGAGCATCTCCTGCATCTCAGGGATGCCACCAATCATTGATCCAGCCATAGAGCGGCGGGCACCGAGTAAGACACCGGCATGCACTGAATAAGGCTTTCCTGGCAGACCAATGACAACAAGAGTTCCATCCTGCTTCAACAGGTTGAGATATTGATTGATATCAATCTCAGCGCTGACAGTGTTAAGAATGAGATCAAAGCTCTTACCAATCTTCTTAAAGTTCTCAGGATCTTTGGTGGAGATAAAGTGATGCGCACCCATCGCTAGCGCATCTGCCTCTTTCGATGGTGAGTGCGAAAGAACAGTGACCTCTGCTCCCATCGCCACGGCAAACTTCACTCCCATATGGCCAAGTCCACCAAGACCCATCACGGCGACTTTTGTGCCCTGAGAAACATTCCAATGTTTAATCGGCGACCACAAAGTCACACCAGCACAGAGAAGCGGCGCAACTCCATCGAGTGGCAAATGTGAAGGGATGTGAACTGCATAATCTTCATTGATGACGAAGCGATTGCTATAGCCACCCATCGTGACAGTCTTACCATCACGCTCATATCCGTTATAGGTACCGGTCATTCCTTCGGCGCAATACTGCTGCAACCCCTTGAGGCACTGATCGCACTTACGACATGAATCTACAAATACGCCGACTCCGATATGGTCGCCGACTTTAAACTTCGTCACTGCAGATCCAACCGACTTCACAACACCAGCTATCTCATGGCCTGGAACCATAGGAAATATCGCAGGACCCCACTCTTCGCGCGCTTGGTGGATATCTGAGTGACAGATGCCGGCATACTTGATATCGAGCTCAACATCGTGAGCGGCAATATCCCTGCGATCGAACTCAAATGGGACTAGATCTGATCCTGCGGAAAGTGCTGCGTAGCCTTTTGTATTCATGACGCCATCCTAGGCTTATCGACTTGCAGCTGCACGCTTTAATCTGTCGCGAACAGCAATCGCAATATCTGAACCCTCAGGCTGGATAACAACTACTTGGTCAATGCCTTGGGCATCTGCCTCTCGAAGCGCTGCATATAACTGTCGCGCAAAATCCTCATTGTTGATTGGAGAGGCCAATCTGATTACACCTTCTGGTGTAGGAAAGGTGTTAAGGGCAATCAATCCATCACCTGGACGTGGATGGCCATCAAGAACTACTTGGGCAGAAGGTGCATAGTGATGCTCGAGTGATCCACTAACGCGGATGACATCCTCTCTATTTTCAACCTTCACACCGGTAACAGCTTCAATCATCTCAACGGTTATTGCACCCGGCCTCAGAATTCGTGGAGCAGATGCAGTGCAGTCGATGATGGTTGACTCCACGCCCACAGATGAAGGACCACCATTGAGAATGAGATCATCTGGCGCAAGAAATTCACCGAGCTCTTCATGGACCGCCTCTGCCGTCGTCGGTGAGACATGGCCAAAGCGATTAGCGCTCGGTGCGGCAACTCCTTTGCCACCTATCTTCTTAAAGGCAGCCAGAAGTGCGAGAGCCAGTGTGTGATCGGGAACTCGAACTCCAACAGTCTCCTGACCGCCGGTGATGAAATCTTCGGCAAGAGGTGTGCGGGCAAGAATGAGCGTCATCGGTCCTGGCCAGAATGAGCGCGCTAGATCAATTGCATAATCTGGAATCTCAGAGGCCCACTCGCCCATATCTTCCATATCGGCCAGGTGCACAATCAATGGGTGATCTGCTGGCCGTCCCTTGACCGCATAGATACGTGCAACTGCTTCGGCATTGGTTGCATCTGCGCCGAGGCCATAGACGGTCTCGGTGGGAAAGGCGACCAGGGTCCCGCTGTGCAACTTCGCAGCAGCATTGGTCAGGGCATCTGCCGTGCAGTGAGAGATAAATTGCCCTTGGCTCATATGGCTAATTATCCCTCTATTTTGCGAGAAGATAACCACATGGCAATCAAGGTCCTTCAGGTCATCGCCCGCATGAATGTGGGTGGTCCTGCCGTAATTGTTGCCGATCTTATGCGAGGCCTTGATTCAGATCGCTTCAACCAGAAACTCATCACTGGATACTGCGCTGATAATGAAGCCGATTATTTAGAAACCGTAGCAACAGATATTTCTGCAACTCGTGTTGGTGGATTAGGTCGATCAATCTCACCTGCTGCCGATGCTCGCGCATTTCTCAAGTTGATTGTGATGATCAAGCGAGAGAACCCAGATGTCATTCATACCCATACCGCAAAGGCAGGAGTCTTGGGACGATTGGCTGCAATTCTTGCTGGAAGTAAGGCGCTTAAGGTGCACACATTCCATGGCCACCTCCTCCATGGTTATTTCTCAGGGTGGAAGACACAACTTGTCATCGCTATCGAGAAGTTTCTGGCAACGAAGACAGATGTTCTGGTCGCCGTTGGAAATCAAGTAAAGGAAGATCTCCTCAAAGCTGGAATCGGTAGAGCTGATCAGTATCGAGTCTTTTTTCCAGGACTTCCCGCACCTCAATCAATCGATAGAGATAAGGCGCGAGCCTCACTTGGCCTCGATAGGAAAAAAACCTATTGCACCTTCGTAGGACGTTTGACTCAGATCAAACGCCCGGATCGCCTCCTTGATGTTGCAGCTGCGGCACAAGCACGTGGCCTCGAACTTGAATTTCTTGTAGCTGGCGAGGGCGAGCTCTTTGAAGTTTCTCGTGAGCGCGCTGAGCGAGAGAACCTTCCTGTCACATTCTTGGGGTGGCGCTCTGATATCGATTTACTCTTTGCAGCAAGTGATATCGCGATGTTAACGAGTGATAATGAAGGTATTCCATTGACCCTGATTCAAGCTGCTTTTGCTGGAATTCCCATCGTGGCACCTCGCGTGGGATCGATCGCAGACATTGTGATTGATGGCGAAACCGGCTTTCTCACAGCGCCGCAGGCAGGTGCGATGGCAAGTGCGCTGAGCGCACTTGTTAGCGATGAAGATTTACGGGATGAGCTTGGCTCAGTGGGTAGAGCCCATGCGGAAAAGTATTTCTCTTTGGAGAAATCACTAGCCGATCACGCATCTCTCTATGAAACTTCACAGAATAAATAGGCCATACTTGGGGTATGACAACCTCAACACTTAAGAAGTCCCTTCTCCTCCTTGTTCCAGTAGCTCTTATCGCAGCAGTTGCTTCACCGCTACCAGCAAGCGCAGCAAACGCAACTCGCTACATCACTGTGAGCGCCGAAGGAACAGTCAAGGTTGCACCAGATGCTGTTCGTTTAACAGCGACAGTTACAACTGTTGCTACAACCAATAAAGAAGCCCTCGCTGCAACATCAACGAGTGCAGCTGCTGTGCGAAAGGCGCTCCTTGCAGCAGGTATCTCAACAAAAGATATAGCGACCCAGAACCTCACCGTTTATCCTGAATATAAGTATGAGAACAACGGTTCAACTCTCGTCGGCTACCGTGGATCACAGCTCTTCTCTGTTGTCATTCGCGCTGCAGCCAAGGCAGGTTCTGTAGTTGATGCAGTTGTAGCTGCAGCTGGCGATAATGTTCAAGTTAACTCTGTTTCACCATTCATCCTCGATCCAGCAAAGGCAACTGAATCAGCTCGCTCTGTTGCAGTAAAGAACGCCCGCGCCAAAGCACTTTCCTATGCAAAGCTCCTTGGCGTAAAGCTCGGCAAGGTTAACTACCTCACCGAAAATGGCAGCCCTTCAATCTCAGGTCCTATCTTCACCGCATCGGCTAAGGCAGAAGATGCTGCAACTGTCGTTGACCTTGGCCAGCAAGATGTCACAGTCTCGATCACAGTTCAGTGGGCGCTCTAACGCATGCAGGAAGGCGCGCAACGTCTTCGTAAAGTCCTCCATGAATTAGTGGAAGAGGGTTCACTTACCAGTGAGCAATCAGAGAGCGTCTCCTCCCGCTACGAATCACTCGATGGTTCTGATTCGCGAAAGAGTATCTTTGCCGAGATAGCCGCCTACCTCGGTGGCGCATTTATCGTCATTGCGATGATATTCCTCGCCGCAAAAACATGGGGCGATGCACCACGAGCAGTTCGCGTCGGATCGCTCGCTGCTCTCTCAATAATTCTCTTCATTACTGCGCACCTGCTCGGTGCGGTCAATGCAATGAGACTTCGCCTTACTAGCGTGCTCTCTATGGGCTCTGCAATTGCCGCAACGGGATCAATCGCTTTTATGACAGATCAGAACAGTGCACCCTGGGGGCCATTCCTCGCCGGCTGCACAATCGCCACTTACTCATTTATCCGATACCGACATGAGATCCTACAAATTGGTGCATACGGTTATCTCTTCTTCACTGGATTTATGATCTTGGGTGAGTTCTCCAATATTGAACCGGAAGATAGTCCGGTCTATGCGCTCTATTGGGTAATCCTGGCGGCTATCTGGCTCTATATCGCTTATCTGAAAATGATTGACCAGGCCCTTGCATACCTGATCAGCGCTGCAACTTTATTTATCGCAACACAATTTCTCTTTGCTACCGATCATCGCCTCATCTCATATCTCGTTGCAATGATTTCAGCGCCAACTCTCGCCTGGCTCTTCCTCAAGGATCGAAAGTGGCCACTGCTCTTTGGTGGAGTTGTCATCACCACCTTCACAACAGGTGAATTTGTTGCTGCCACCCTCGGTGGTTCACTCGGTGCGCTCCTTGGACTCTTATCAGCCGGTATCGCACTCATCACTACCTCCATGGTGGCAATTCGTAAAGCCCAGCGCTCTCTCTAGCTACCCATCGAGGGCGGTTTGGAGCCTGCTGGATGAGCCTGTATTCTTTCCCAGCCTCATACGTCCCCATCGTCTAGGGGCCTAGGACATCGCCCTTTCACGGCGGTAACACGGGTTCGAATCCCGTTGGGGGCACGGATTCACCGACAGTGGATCTACAGTAGTAAAGAGCAGTAAAGGCTTTGATTTATCAAGGCCCGGTAGCGCAGTTGGTTAGCGCGCCGCCCTGTCACGGCGGAGGTCGCGGGTTCAAGTCCCGTCCGGGTCGCTAAAGATAGAGAGTGTCCACACACTCTCTATCTTTTTAACAAATGAACACACAATTCAATATTGGCTCGGTAGCTCAGTTGGTACGAGCGCGCGACTGAAAATCGTGAGGTCGACAGTTCGATCCTGTCCCGAGCCACTTCTAGACTTTAGCGATAAAGTTTTCAGAGGCGGGTATTACAGAAGTTTTGGATTTACTCCCATTAACTCTTCAAGCTTTGCTTGGAGAGTTTTCTCTTTCTCGCCACTTACGCCCCCAATGATGATCCGCTTATCTCTACCGAGTTCGCCATGGACGATTGTGAAATCACGAGCGCGAAGATCAAAGGCCTCCGCCAACTCTTTAAGGACTGCTTGATTTGCCTTGCCATCGACCGCAGGTGCTTGAACTGCAACGATTAATCGTGGCGGCTCTCCGACCGAGCCTCCCACATGGTTGCGCGATGCATTTGGTCGAACGCGAATCTCTAGGAGGAGCGGCACGTTCTTAGAGAGAGCTTAGCCAGCGGAGCCAGAACCTGAAGGTCCCGCCTTGCGCTGCACCTGTGGCGCACCGCCTGAGCGTTGTCCGCCCTTAATCTTTGATCCGCCCTCAGCATGGTTCTGTGTGCCTGGCGCGCCCTTCTTATTCTTCTTCGCTTCAAGGGCAGCGAGCATCTTCGCCTTTACATCATCTGCTGGAGTGTTAGCCATGTCAGTAGTTTACCCCTCAGATGGAATTCGTAGGAATGCGATCAACTGTGCAATCCATGTGAGTGCAGCAATGGTCAGGATGAGATTTCCTTGAGTATCTGGCCAGGTATAGAGGGCGAGAGCGAGTCCGGCATAAAAGGCCGCCAGTGCCCAGAGGATGATTGCAGTCGACTTTCGGGCAAGACCCAATCGCATCAATCGATGAGAGAGGTGGTCGCGACCGCCCTGAAATGGCGATATTCCGCGATAGATACGGGATGTGACAGCAACTGTGGTGTCGAGGATAGGTGTGGCCATAAGCAGCACAGGAATTGCCAGCGACTTATATGTGGGAACCACCCCAGGACTTAAGCGGATGGTGAGCACAGAGATGATGATGCCAAGGAAGAGCGATCCGGCATCTCCCATATAGATCTTCGCTGGATGGCGGTTCCAGAGGAGAAAGCCAGCCGTTGCTCCTGCAGTAACGATTGCAAGTGCGCTCACCAAGACTTGCTGGCGGTCATAGGCGATAAAGAAGAGGAAGAAGGTAATGACCGCAACTGTGCCTGCCGCTCCCCCATCATGATTGTCGAAGAAGTTAATCGAATTACAAACACCAACAATCCAGAGAGTTGTAATCGCATAGTTAAGGAGAGTATTGCCAAAGGCAACGCCACTTGTGTCAGTTGCAATCAAGATAAATGAGACACCGATGCCGGTAACTGTCTGAGCAATCAGACGTGGCCATGGTTGGAGACCCTTGAGGTCATCCCAAAGACCCATCAATGAGATTGCAATCGCTGGAACAAGCACAGTGCTGGCAAGTTTGATTGTCTGCCATGAGAAATCAACTGCAAGCATCGAACCGTAGGATGCAGCGATCACTCCTATTGCAATCGCCACTCCACCTAAATATGGAACGGGCTCCTTCTGAACTTTTCGCTCGAGAGTCGGTGCATCGACAGCATCAAAGTGGATTGCAACTTTGCGAATCTGCGGTGTGATGGCTCCGACGAGTGCAAATGTCAGGAAGCCGAGCAGGGCAAATTGAGGAATTGAATAAGACATAAAAGATTACTAGCTATTGCTCTTAAAGTAATTCGCTCGTAGTTCATCGACCTCAGATTTGCGATAGCGGCGATGTCCACCGAGGGTGCGAATCGAAGTGAGCTTTCCTGCTTTAGCCCATCGCGTTACCGTCTTGGGATCAACACCGAAGAGATCGGCGACCTCGCGAGGGGTGAGGAGAGTCTCTGCATCAGGAATGCGATTCACTCTGGGCTTCCCCCTTCTACTATCAACGATGTCCGAATTGCTCCGTTATGTCGGGAAGTATCGGGGAGAAAGGGGTGAGTTGGCAAGGGGCCTCACATCGCAGATTCGAGGGCTTGAACGGGGCGCCAGCGTGTAACGAGGCGGTTATAGCCCTCTCCTGCGATTGCGCCATCTCCTGATGCCAATCCAGAGAGGCTAAAGATGACATCTTCGATCGAACCATCATCTTCAATTCCGGCAAGGCCATCGTCCTTAAGGGTGCGATCGAGATAGTGAGCAAGGCCTCCATAATCGAGTTCAACCATCGATAAAGGATGGAAGAGCTCTAACCATTGAATCAACTCATCAATCTCTTGTTCAACAACACCCTCTCCAAAAGATGCCAGCACAATCTCATGTGATTGGCGGGCTCGCTCAAGTGCTTTTGCAATTGTTGTTCGCGCAATTGAATAGGCGATCTCATCTCGATAACCACGTTCGCGCTCTTGTGGGATGAAGAGTGCAAGCCAACGCGGTGGAACCATCCAAGTCTCGGTGAGAATATGGGGAACGCGATCTTCAATCGTCTCCATCCCCGAAGTGATGACCTCTTCCAGCGCTGGTGGAATGAAGAATGGCGTCACAGAAGATGGCATTGAATCTTTAAAGTCATCGAGTGCTGACCAACAACGCGCAGCGGTCGACCACGGCGCAACATAGCGAGCGCCTTCGATATCGAGGATGTGGACGCCATCAGGGCGAAGTGCGGGAGATTCCGGAGCTACCAATCTTCGAAGAGCGAGCGCTTGTTCTTCTTCCCGGGTATCAACCTCAGGTGAGATGGACTCCCAGCGAAGGCGATCGGCGGCAGGAAATGCGGTGATCGGTTCGAAGATGCGAAGAGATGCGACGTATGGTGTGGAGCTCATCTGAGCAAGTGATTACGCGCGAGGGATGTAATTACCTTCAGCGAACGGATCATCATCATCTCGTTCTGGCTGAAGTGGTGCATCGCTATGAAGCTCCTTAGCGAGACGTTCAATATCCATCTCTTGGGAGTTGTACTTCAAATCACGAGCGACTTTTGTCTGCTTTGCTTTTGCACGGCCGCGACCCATGGGCGAGACCTCCTCATCGGAATATGTGTGTGTTCAGGAGGGTAGGTTATCGCGAGAGGCACCTGGCCTCCAAAGCGAGGGCTCTACCCCTCTGTGGATACCTTAAATGAGCCTGTCTTAGCCCGGTGGCGAAGGGCGTAGTAGCCCAAGACCTGCAGAACCAGGCTCAGAGACATCGTAGGCAGGCGGAATCGGTGGTCTCCAATCGTGCCCATACCGACCAGCCATGAGATGACCACCGGGAGGAAGGTGAGCCAGGCGAGCTGGCTATAGATCCCCTTATGGGAGCGGAGCCAGAAGAAGCCGATAAAGAAGAGGCTGATGCAGCCGAGCATCCAGATCCAGGAGATGAACTTTCCAAAGCCGCCATAGACAAGATCATTGCCCTGCTGGCTACCGCGAGCAATATTGAGGATTGGATCGATCTTCAGCCATGGATTACGAGCCATCGTTCCATTCACGATTGGACCAGACCATGGGGACCAATAATAGAAACCTTTATTGATGAAGAGTTTGACTGCCTTCACCGGATTTGTGGCATACCACTTGATAACGCACTTCACTTTATCGTTATCTGTGACCGTTGTTGCAGGCGGAACTGGTTCGCAAGGAACTTCCGGACCTGTGCGCTTATAACCGCCTGAAGTCTCATCGCCTGCACCAATCGCCATAGTGACACCGAGGTTGGTAGAGATTACTGCGCCATTGCCAGCCTTGATATTTCTCGCCATGAGCGCTGCAGGTGCAAGCGCCATGATCGCCATGACACCTACGAGAATGAATGCTTGGTGTTTGCGATTCTTGTGAGCAAGTGCCCAGATAATTGCAACAACGAGAGTTGTGAGTAACCAACGAGGCTGCATAAAAGCTGCGAGTGCGAAGAAGCCACCTACTGCTGCAACACGAATCCAGAATCGTCGATCTACTGGATTGAGTTGAGATTTGATAATCAAACCGGTAATCATCAACATACATGCAGCAATTGGGCTCTCATATCCCACTGCCATTGAACTCAGTGAGAGCGTTGGATTGATCGCCAAGATCATCGCAATCCAGAAGAGATAAGGCTTGACCTTTGTATCCTTCAATTGGCGAGTGAAGTAATAGCTTGCATAGCTATAGAAAGCGCTCTGAATAATCGAGATCACCCAGAGAATATGTGTAATTGAAATCTTGGTCATAAGCCAGATAAGAATTGGATATCCCGCAGGCCAATATCCAAGGAGGCGTTCCTGCGAGAAGAGGCCATCTTTAAGGATTCCATCGACACCACCGAGGTAGTTCTCACCGTCGGCGCCGAGCCATCCGCCACCTGTCGTGTTGCTCATCGTGATGAGTTTGATAATGAAAGCGATTACTGGGATTGCAATAAGCCAATATCCAAGGCGCTGATCTTTCTTTCCTTGCGCCGCCTTAACCTGCTTTGACTTGCTCGCCATCAATCTCTACCTCTTCTAGTGAGTTTTCATCTGAGAACGCCCTTGGTGAGGGCTTCACCGCTGATATTCAGAGGTTAAGTATGCGCGAGGAGCGCCCTTTTCTTCCGCTTTTTCGACTCTTCCAGCAATCCATGCCTTCATTCCGCGCGCTGCGAGCGAGCGAACTATCAAATCCGCCACTGATGCCTCGACGATGACGCTCATACCGATTCCGGCATTCCAGCTTTGCTCAAGATCTGGAAGCGCAAGAGAGGCAACATCGGCGAAGAATTTCATCTCCTGCGGTAGTGACCAGGTCGACCTGTCATAGATTGCCACCAGACCATCAGGGATTACTCGCTCGGTATTGGCAGCCACTCCGCCATCTGCGATAAGAGCAAAGGCATAGATGTTTTCTGGTTGTGCCTTGGTGAGCGCCAGACAATCGAGGGTGTAAATCTCGGGTGCAGTTAGTAAGAAATCCCCCAAGGATTTATCAAAGTCATAATGCGAAGAGAGATCGATTTCGTATCGGGTGATGAGTTCATTTACCAGCGCAAATCCCGATGCATGCATGCCGCTTGATGGCATAGCCACAATTACATCTCCCGCCTTAACGCGGTGCGGCCCCAACTTCTTATCTAGTTCAAGTGCTCCCGTTGCTACCACTGAGGCCATTAATCCAGCTTTCGATTTGCCCTCGCCTTCTGCTGACCTCTGAACTATCTGCTTCACACCGGCTCGCTGAGTTCCTCTCTCGATTCCACGAAGAATCTCGTGGTAAATGTGAGAAGAAGTTTCTACACCTTCAATACGGTAAGAAATATAAAGCGGAGTTGCACCTGATTCGGCAACCTGATCACAGGCCTGTGCAATGAGATCTTCGCCAATTGTCGTGAACTTATCCATCTGGCGAGCAGAATCAATCTTCTCTCCAAGATAGCTTGTTGAACTTATTAAAATCGGCTGATTGAAATCTTTAATGCAAGTTGGATCAAAGCCTTCGGGAAAATCCGCTAACTCTTCGCGCATTGAGATTACTCTTCCATCAAGGGCAGGAGATGGCTTAAATCGGCACGAACTCCAGAGGCGAGGATTAACCCATCCTCATATGCCTCAACCCATGACAACGTTCCATCAACCAATTGAAGCCAGGTCTTTGCATCCATCTCAATCACATTGGGAGGGGTTCCTCTTGTGTGAGAGGGGCCATCTCCACATTGCACCGCTGCATAGGGGGGAATTCGCACTTCAATCGCCTTACCTGGATAGCGCTCTGAAAGGAGCGCTAAAGATGCTTTAACCTCTTTGAGAATCTCTGGATCGCGCATTCAGGAGTGCCTCAATTACAACTCACTATTTAATATCGCCGGATTAGCGAATTGAACCAGGTTGATAAGTGGCTGCTTCAGGATGGCGCTTAGCAATCGCCTCCACCTTTGCAACCACTCGCGCCACCTGCTCACGAGCATCGCCGGTAAAGTCGATGGGAGCACCGATGAGCGCCTCTAGCTCGGCGCGATTAAATGGAATCCGCTCATCTAAAGAGAGAGCCTCAAGGAGGTTGTTCTCTCTTCCTTCTCGCATTGAGAGCGCAGCGGCAACTGCATGCCCCTTAATTACCTCATGGGCAACTTCTCGCCCTACTCCCGCTTTGAGGGATGCCATAAGAATTTTAGTAGTTGCTAAAAATGGTATGTAGCGCTCGATCTCTCCATTAATTACCGCCGGGAAAATCCCAAACTCTTTTATGACGGTCAACATCGTCTCTAGTAATCCATCAATGGCATAGAAAGCATCGGCGATTGCAACTCGGCGCACAACGCTGCAAGAGACATCGCCCTCATTCCATTGATTTCCAGATAGCTCTGAGATCATGGAGGCGTAACCACGTAAGACGATATTGAGGCCATTTACTCGCTCACATGATCTCGTATTCATCTTATGTGGCATGGCAGATGAACCAACCTGGCCTGCTTTAAATCCTTCAGTAACTAACTCAGCTCCTGCCATCAATCGAATTGATGTGGCAAGTGATGAGGGAGCTGCGGCAATCTGAACCAGAGTTGTCAGGACTTCATAATCTAGAGATCGTGGGTAGATCTGACCGGATGAATCGAGAACTCTCTCAAAGCCAAGTTCGCGTGCAATAACTGCCTCTAGCTCTTGGTGCGCTGCAGATGAACCAAGGAGGTCGATGGAATCTTGTGCTGTCCCCACCGGGCCTTTGATTCCGCGCATGGGAAAACGGCTCTGCAGACTCTCCAAGCGCTCGAAGGCATAGAGCAACTCTTCGGCAGCAGAAGCAAAACGCTTTCCAACAGTCGTAATCTGAGCCGGAACATTGTGAGAGCGGCCAGCAATAGGTTGGTCCGTATAGAGAAGCGCTTTCTCTCCAAGCTGCGCTAAGAGAGCTACAGTCTTATTGCGGACTAGATTGAGACCATTACGAATTTGAAGAGCTTCGATATTCTCAGTTAAATCACGACTCGTCATTCCGGCGTGAATTGCCTGGTGTCCTGCAAGCACATTAAATTCTTCAATTCGAGCCATCACATCATGGCGAGTAATTTTCTCTCGAGCATCGATCGAGGCAAGATCAATCTTCTCTACAACTTTTTCATAGTCAGCAATTACTGCCGGATCAACGACATATCCGAGTTGAGCTTGAGCGCGAAGTACAGAGATCCAGAGTCTGCGTTCTGCGATGATTTTTGCCTCGGGTGTGAAGATGCTCTGCATCTCTTTCGAGGCATAACGGTTCGCCAATATGCTCATGGATAGCTCCTCCTTACTGATTGCTTACTTATCGCTGATGAAATCCTTCACCACGATGGTTTGATCTCGGCCAGGTCCCACACCGATAGCGCTCATGGGAGCACCTGAAATCTTCTCGAGGAAGGAGATGTAATCCTGGGCATTCTTTGGAAGATCTGAGATCTTTCGAGCGCCAGAGATATCTTCCTTCCAACCTGGGAGGTATTCATAGATCGGCTTTGCGTGGTGGAAATCGCTCTGTGAGGAAGGAAGTTCCTCAACGCGCTTTCCATCAATCTCATAGGCAACACATACTGGAATCTGCTCCCAGCCGGTGAGGACATCGAGCTTGGTAAGGAAGAAATCTGTTAAACCATTAACGCGCACCGCATATCGAGCGATTGGTGCGTCATACCAACCACAACGACGTGCGCGGCCAGTAGTGACACCGACTTCACCACCGATTGTACGCAGCTTCTCACCATCCTCATCGAAGAGCTCAGTGGGAAATGGTCCAGAGCCAACGCGAGTTGTGTAAGCCTTGACGATACCAATGACTCTTTCAATCTTTGTTGGACCGATTCCAGAACCAGTACACGCGCCACCTGCTGTTGGATTTGATGAAGTCACAAATGGATATGTTCCATGGTCGACATCTAGGAGCGTTCCTTGAGATCCCTCAAGGAGTACTCGCTTACCCGCCTTGAGCGCCTCATCAAGGAGCAAGACAGTATCTGCAACATATGGTCGCAATATCTCTGCATAACCAAGGTATTCAGCGAGGACATCATCTACAGAAATATCTTTACGATTGAATACCTTAATCAAAATCTGATTCTTATCGCGGAGTGCACCTTCTAGCTTCTGGCGAAGAATTGATGGATCAAAGAGATCTTGCACTCGAATACCGATGCGATTGATCTTATCTGCATATGCAGGACCGATTCCGCGACCAGTTGTTCCGATCTTTGACTTACCAAGAAAACGCTCAGAGACCTTATCGATAGTGCGGTGGTAAGGAGTGATGAGGTGAGCGTTAGTTGAAATCACCAACTTGCTGCAATCGATGCCGCGCTCTGTTAAGCCGTTGATCTCTTGGAGGAGAACTGCAGGATCAATAACCACGCCATTTGCGATAACTGGAATTACGTTTGGTGAGAGAATTCCTGATGGAAGTAGGTGGAGCGCATACTTTTGATCACCGATAACAACTGTGTGACCGGCGTTATTTCCACCTTGATAGCGGACTACATAATCGACGCGATCTCCGAGCAAGTCGGTAGCTTTACCCTTGCCCTCATCACCCCACTGTGCTCCCAGTAGAACTAATGCAGGCATGGATAAAGCCTTTCCGACTCGTAGGTGAGGTAATTACTTAAGTAGTGATGTGCCAGTTGAGCGTAGATCTTCGCAAGCCTGTGCAACGCGAGCTGCCATTCCTGCCTCAGCCAACTTGCCCCATGCGCGTGGGTCGTAAGCCTTCTTATTTCCCACTTCGCCATCAATCTTAAGAACTCCATCGTAGTTCTTGAAGATATGGTCAACGACAGGGCGAGTAAATGCATACTGAGTATCGGTATCGATATTCATCTTCACAACGCCGTAATCGAGTGAGTCGCGAATCTCAGAAAGGAGAGAGCCAGAGCCACCGTGGAAGACGAGATCCATCGGCTTGCTTCCTGCTGCAAGACCAAGCTTTGATGCAACTGCATCCTGGAGATCTTTCAAGATCTCAGGCTTGAGAACTACGTTTCCTGGCTTATAAACACCGTGAACGTTTCCAAATGTTGCAGCGACCATGTAGCGAGCCTTTGTGCCATCGCCAAGTGCCTCAATTGTCATCAACGCGTCTTCAGGTGTTGAGTAGAGCTTGGCATCATGCTTTGCCTCAACTCCATCTTCTTCGCCACCAACAACGCCGATTTCGATTTCAAGAATTGTATTTGCGGCGATTGACTTCTCAAGAAGTTCCTTTGCAATCACCATGTTCTCCTTCATATCGACAGCTGAGCCGTCCCACATATGAGAGTTAAATAGTGGCTGCTTGCCTTCCTTCACACGCGCTGCACCGAGCTCAAGGAGTGGACGCATAAATGTGTCGAGCTTCTCCTTAGGGCAGTGATCTGTGTGAATTCCAATATTGACGTTGTAATTCTTTGCAACAACGTGTGCAAACTCTGCGAGCGCAACTGCTCCAGCTACCTGATCCTTAACAGTTGAACCAGATGCGTACTCAGCTCCACCCCAAGAGAATTGAATGATTCCATCGGAGCCAGCCTCAGCAAAGCCGCGGATAGCTGCGATAACAGTCTGTGAAGATGAGACGTTGATAGCAGGATAAGCAAACTTGCCCGCCTTAGCGCGGTCTAACATCGCTGCATACACTTCAGGGGTTGCAATTGGCATTGTCGCTCCAATAGGTAGATCGAAGGGTGTAAACCCGATTCCGATGCGGCTCCATTGGCTCACCGAGGCTTACGGCTAATCCAACCACCTACCCCCACGTAAGAGAAAATCGCCACCCGCGGGAGGTGGGCAAATTGCCCCTTTTTAGCGGAGAAACTTCTGAATAAAGGCGAGGAGGGCAGAGAGAAGCGCTGGATTGGAGAGGAATTTAAAGAGGTACGCGAGGAAGGTAGCTAGTGTCATGGACAGATGGTGGCGGCGAAGACCGAGGAAAAGTAAGAGAGTCTGCCCTCTTGTGGAGAAGAAAAGGCTATGCAGGCCTTGCTACCGCTTGTAACCTCCCTTTCTATGAGTTCAGAGACCCTCGATAACCTCTCATCTGAGAATCGCACCTTTGCCCCATCACCTGAGTTTGCAGCTCAAGCAAATGCGCAGCCCTCTCTCTATCTCGAGGCAGAGAACGAGGGAGTTGCTTTCTGGGAACGACAAGCTAATGCTCTTACCTGGGAGCGCAAGTGGGATAGAGCTCTCGAGTGGAATCCTCCATTTGCGAAGTGGTTTGTCGGTGGAAAGATCAATGCAACAGTAAATGCGTTAGATCGCCATGTTGCACAAGGCCATGGTGGTCGTATCGCTTTCCACTTTGAAGGAGAACCTGGTGACACTCGCACCATCTCCTATGCCCAACTCCTTACAGATGTCTGCAAAGCTGCCAATGCGCTCACTGAAATGGGAATTGTCGCCGGTGATCGCGTTGCGATTTATATGCCACTTATTCCAGAAGCTGCGGTTGCGATGTTGGCATGTGCTCGCATCGGTGCGATTCACTCAGTCGTCTTTGGTGGATTCTCGGCAGATGCCTTGCTCTCACGAATTCAAGATGCAGATGCCAAACTGGTTATCACAGCAGACGGAGGATTTCGAAAAGGCGGAGCTTTTGCTCTTAAACCTGCCGTTGATGAGGCGCTCAAGGGCGAGACAAATGTAGAGAAGGTCTTGGTCGTAAAGCGCACCGCGCAGGAGATTCCGTGGAATGCAGAGCGAGATATTTGGTGGCATGAGATTGTCGATCGCCAGCACTCAACTCACACCCCAGAGTTCTTCGATAGCGAGCATCCTCTCTTCATCTTGTATACCTCCGGCACAACTGCAAAGCCAAAGGGAATTTTTCATACCACTGGCGGATATCTCACCCAAGTTGCTTACACCCATAAAGTCGTCTTTGATCTTAAAGAGAAGAGCGATGTCTATTGGTGCACCGCAGATGTTGGTTGGATTACCGGCCACTCTTATATGGTCTATGGACCGCTTATTAACGGTGCAACTCAGGTGATGTATGAGGGAACTCCTGACACTCCTCACAAGGGGCGCATCTTTGAAATCATTGAAAAATACGGTGTCACAATCTTGTATACAGCGCCAACTTTGATTCGCACTTGGATGAAGTGGGGTGAAGAGTTTCCTAATCAATTTAATCTCTCCACCCTTCGACTTCTCGGTTCTGTAGGAGAACCAATTAATCCAGAGGCATGGATCTGGTATCGCCACGTCATCGGCGGAGGTCGTTGTCCGATTGTTGATACCTGGTGGCAGACAGAGACTGGCGCCATCATGATCTCTCCACTTCCAGGCGTGACTGCAACAAAGCCAGGATCTGCAATGCGCCCACTCCCGGGAATTAGCGCAAAGGTTGTTGATGACAATGGAGTTCCTGTGGGAGATGGCCATGGTGGCTATCTCATCCTCGATCAACCTTGGCCTTCCATGTTGCGTGGAGTCTGGGGCGAGGAAGAGAGATTTAAAGAGACCTATTGGTCGCGCTTCGAAGGAATTTACTTCGCAGGCGATGGCGCCAAACTCGATGATGATGGTGCTATCTGGTTACTCGGTCGCGTTGATGATGTGATGAATGTTTCGGGGCACCGCATCTCTACCACTGAGGTTGAATCAGCGCTCGTCTCACATGAGGCAGTTGCTGAAGCTGCTGTTGTGGGAGCGGCAGATGCAATGACCGGGCAAGGAATCGTCGCCTTTGTCATTCTCCGCGGTGGTGTTGACCATGTCGAAGGTGAAGAGCTCGTGAAGGAGCTTCGTAACCACGTTGCTAAGGAGATCGGCGCGATTGCAAAGCCGCGTCAGATTATGGTGGTAAATGAATTACCTAAGACTCGTAGCGGAAAGATTATGCGTCGCTTACTTAAAGATGTCGCTGAAAATCGTGCGGTGGGAGATGCAACAACGCTCGCCGATCCCAATGTCATGAAGTTAATCTCTGAAGGGCTAAAGAGTTCTACCAGCGAGGATTAGCGAGAAGTCGCTCCACCTCATCGTGGAGCGCATCGAGCACCGCCGGCGCATGGCTATTGAACTGTAAATAAACCTTACTTTCAGCGAGATCATTTTGACCTGCACTCCATGGCGCCCAGAGCAAGATGGTGCCGATGATGTAGAAGAGGACTACGTACTTCGCTACCTCAAAGAGCGCACCCAGTGATGAATCTAACCAACGAAGTGGACCGCGAATAATCGTAAACTTAATTGTCTTTGCAATCATCGTTCCAATAAACGCAGCAGCATATGCGCCTGTGATAATCGCAAGAATGAGCCAGCCAGTTTTATTGTATTGAACAACAAAATACATCGCAGCGATTGCTCCACCGATGAAGAAGACTGTTCTGATAATTGTTGTCAGTAAGCCATTCTTGTATCCGGTATAGAGAGCGCCGAATGCTACAAAGACAAATATGAGATCGAAGATCATCCACGTAGTCCAAAATACTTAAAGGCGAGGGTGCGAAGCTCTTCGGTTGAAGTGATAGGTCCAACCTTCTTATGAAGAACCTTTCCTTCACCATCGATAAACCAGGTCACTGGAACTCCCATACCGAAATATTCGCGGGTTGTTCCTTTTTCGTCATAGAGATTTGGCCACATAATTCCATTGGTTCGAGCGAACATCCGCCCATCTTCAATCCGCTTCTCTTCAACATCCACACCGATCAGTTGAATCTGTGGATCCATCGTTTGGAAGAACTCAACAAAGTAAGGGAGCTCCTCTTTACATGGACCACACCACGATCCCCAGACATTGATGATTGCTGGGCCCTTAATAGCTGCGATATTGACCCCCGGCGAGCTATCGAGACACTCTGCATAAACATCTTGAGTTGGGTTATCAATCAACTTAATTTGATTACAGGAAACGACTTCACCTGTTATGAGCGGGGTCTCTTCTCCGCATCCGGCAAGGAGAAAGGTTGATGCAATCGCAATCACACTCAAGGTTGGACGAATCATCGGAAATCCTTATCTGTCTTTACTAAGAGCGCAGCTTTAGCTGGGTCCATCTCGCCGATTCCGACTGATGGACATATTTTAGCCAGAGGACATGACCCACATGCAGGTTTACGAGAGTGACAGATTCTGCGCCCATGCCAAATCATTCGTTGAGAGAGGTTGGTCCACTCTTTCTCTGGAATAAGAGCCCCCACCTCAAACTCAACTTTGACGGGATCCATCGATTGCGACCAATGAAAGCGTCGCGCTAAACGCCCAAAGTGGGTATCAACGGTGATGCCAGGAATTCCAAAGGCATGGCCTAAGACAACATTGGCTGTCTTTCTTCCAACTCCAGGCAATGTAATCAACTCATCTAAAGTAGATGGAACCTCGCCACCAAAATCTTCCACCAACTTCGCGCCAAGACCTTTGAGGTGGCGAGCTTTTGCGCGATAGAAACCGGCTGAGTAAATAAACTCTTCAATTTCAGGAAGCGGCGCCTTGGCATAATCTCTTGCGCTCTTGTATTTCTTAAAAAGCGGTGGAGTTATCTGATTAACCCGCTTATCGGTGCATTGGGCTGAAAGTACAACTGCGACTATCAATTCAAGGGGATTCTTAAAGTCGAGCTCGCAACGGATATCGGGGTAGGTCTTGGTAAGGATGCGGTAGATCGCCCTAGCCTCTTTTCGATTTTCCGTATCCACCTTCACAGGTATAAAGTACCCGTGTGCCACAAGATGATGAAGTTATACGTCGCGCCCCACTCTTCACCGCGCTCGATGATGCATCTGCATCCTCACTTCGCGCCTCAATGGACTCTGTAAAGATCTCCAAGGGCGGAATCCTCTTCAAGGAAGGCGATGAGGGCGAGCATGTCTATGTCATCGTCGATGGCAAACTCAAGCTTGGAACATCCAGTGGCGATGGCCGCGAGAACCTGCTCTCGATCCTTGGACCTGGTGAAATGTTCGGCGAGCTCTCACTCTTTGACCCAGGGCCTCGCACATCAACTGCAACTGCAGTCACCGATGCAAAGCTCCTCTCACTGAGCCATGAGAAGTTGATTCCCTGGCTTCGTGATAATCCTGATGTCTCACTCCAGCTCTTGGCTCGCTTAGCTCAACGCCTTCGTCGCACCAATGAAGCAGTTGGAGATCTCGTCTTCTCAGATGTTCCAGGTCGCGTTGCTAAAGCGCTCATCGATCTCGGTGAGCGCTTCGGTAAGAAGACAGATGAAGGTCTCTTCGTTCACCACGATCTCACTCAAGAAGAGCTCGCTCAACTTGTTGGCGCTTCCCGCGAAACGGTAAATAAAGCTCTCGCTGATTTTGCAGGACGTGGCTGGCTCCGCCTTGATGGTCGAGCAGTTCTCATTACAGATTTAGACCGCCTCGAAAAAAGAGGTAAGTAAGAAGCGCCTCCCACATCTATATGTGAGAGGCGCCTTTTAAAGGTTCTTATCTATTTATTTAAGCAACTTCAACTGTTAACTCAACCTCAACTGGTGAGTTGAGTGGAAGCTCTGCAACGCCGATTGCGCTACGGGCTGCAACACCGGCATCGCCCCAGATATGCATAAAGAGCTCTGATGCGCCGTTGGCAACAGCTGGATGGCTGACAAAGCCAGGTGCTCCGTTGACGTAACAGACGATGCGGACAACCTTCACTACAGAATCAATTGGCGCTACCAATTCAACTGCAGCGAGAGCGTTAATCGCACAGATCTTCGCTAACTCATAAGCCTCTTCTACAGTGACATCTGCGCCAACCTTGCCGGTCTTTGCAATTGCACCATCGACCATTGGAAGTTGGCCCGCTGTAAAGACGATATTTCCAGTACGAACTGCAGGGACATAGGCTGCAAGTGGCTTGGTCGCCACTGGAAGAGTGATTCCCTTCTCGCTTAACTTTGCGCGAACATCTACTGACATTACTTCACCTCGCGCTTCATATATGCAACGAGTTGCTCACCACCTGGAGCTGGAACAACTTGAACAAGTTCCCAACCATCTGAACCCCATGTATCGAGAATCTGCTTTGTTGCATGTGAGAGCAGTGGAACTGTTGCATATTCGAATTTCATTAGTTGCCTCCGGCTAGCGTTGATTTAACGAGCGATGAAACGAGCGCTCCATCTGCCTTTCCTGCAATGAGGGGCTTAATCGCTCCCATAACCTTGCCCATATCGGCAGGTCCGGCAGCGCCAGTCTTTGCGACTGCATCTGCAATGATCTTCTTTATCTCTTCCTCTGTTAGTTGTGCTGGAAGATACTTCGCGATTACTTCGCCTTCGGCTCGCTCTTCAGCTGCTTTATCGTCGCGTCCTGCTTTAGCAAACTCTTCTGCTGCTTCACGACGCTTCTTCGCCTCGCGTGAGAGGACGGTGATGATTTCATCGTCGCTGAGTGTGCGCGCCTCTTTACCTGCAACCTCTTCATTGGTAATTGCAGTAAGAACCATACGAATAGTTCCGGATACGAGCTTGTCGCTACTACGGATAGCAGCAGTTAAATCTTCGTGGAGAGTCTCTTTTAATCCCATGGGCATATCTTCTCACGCCCCTGTAGCCTCTCCTCCATGAGTTATGTGCTCCGAGAGGCAGAGATTCCGGTACTACCGGAGGGCCATCGCCCTATTCGCATCCTCCATTTCTCTGACCTTCACCTCACACCCCGTCGCAAGAGCGAGATCGCAGATATCAAATCGTGGGTGCAGTACTGCCCTGATCTGGTCATCAGCACCGGTGACTTCCTCGCCGATATGAAAGCCGTCCCGGTCGTTCTCGATGCCCTTGATGGATTGCTCAACACACCAGGTCTCTTCGTCTTTGGTTCCAATGATTACTTCGCCCCTAAACCTAAAAACCCTTTGAAATATCTCCTTCCCGACAATGGCAAGCGAATCCATGGGCCAGATCTGCCATGGCCAGAGCTCGATCAAGGGCTTAAGGCGCGGGGCTGGATCAATCTCAATACCTCTCGCACCACAATCAAAATCAACGATACTGTGATTGAAGCTCGGGGAACTGATGATGCCCATCTTGAATTTGATGATTACTCACTCGTTGCGGGTGAACCAGCTCCATGTGATCTCGCAATTGGCGTCACTCATGCGCCATATTTAAGAATTATTGAAGGAATGAGTAATGACAAGCTCGATGTCATCTTCGCCGGCCACACACATGGTGGACAGGTGAGGCTTCCATGGCCTGGTGGATCAAAGGCATTAACTACAAATTGCGATCTTCCAACATGGAGAGCACGCGGCCTTACCTATAACGCAGATGAGCCATATCTTCACGTCTCTGCTGGAATGGGAACTAGCCCCTTTGCAAGAATCAGAGTTGCAAGTCCACCAGAGGTATCACTGGTGACTCTCACCCCTCTTTTTTGACCATTAATAACCTCTCCACTTCCGCAAAATCATTTCAACTCAATGATTTACTGTTACCAACAACTTTGGAGGTAACATGTTTCATATTTCAAATGTGAAGAGTAAGTACTTCTTACTCCTTGCCATGGTCTTGATGGTTCCTTATCTATTTAGAATGTCACAGGTATGGGATTCCTACTGGGGCGAGTATTACTACTCATCTAACTCAGGTATCGACACAATCGCATATCTATTTATCTTTGGGGCGCTTATTGCCCGTTCGTCTTATGTCCAGAAAGCGCTACTTGGTCTTGCCAGCATCTGGGCGATCACTAACTTCATCCCATACTCATTTAGCTCGTGGGATAACGGAAACTTCGAGTCTTTCCTTTCAATCATTCTCTATCTCGCAGGAACTGCGCTCTTAGGAAAAGTTGTATTTGAGGAGGGAGCTCTCATCAACTTCCAACTCGAAAGTTTCATTGCACGTGTGCAAAACTCTTCTCGCCAGATTTTCAGCATTGTTTGGGTAATTGTCGCTGTATTAGCCTCGATCGCAGCTGCTTGGAGCCAGTTCAATGGATATGGTGAGGTTAACCTCTACACAATCGTCTCGACTTTGGCGGTCTTCATCACGAGTATTGCCATCTTTGATTTCATCCATCGATTCTTTGAGGAACATCGCCAGGCGCTGAATTCATTTGCTTCAAGCCTCAATGACTTCTCTCTCAATACTTACATGACGAGAAGAATCTCTTCAATTCTTTATGCAGTGGTCCACACTGTCATCCTTGTTGGAACTGTCTATCTCTTGCCAACCGTAATCTCAGATTTCGGCACTGGTTTCTGGTATCTCTTCCTAGGATTCCCACTACTTCTTCCAGTTGCTCTCCTTGTCGCATACTTGACAATCATGCTCGTGCGTCTTGTATTTGAATACACAAATGCGCTTATTCATGTTGCGGAGAACACAAGCAAGTAATTAGAGGAAAGTAAGAACCCCCGCTCAGAAATCTGAACGGGGGTTCTTCTTATTTGATTTCTAATTAGCTCTTCTTTGCGAGCAATTCAATATCAGCATCAACCATAAGTTCTGCGAGCTCTTTCCAGTGGGTCTTTGCCTTCCATCCAAATGCATTTGCTGCCTTTGATGGATCACCGATGAGAGCATCAACTTCAGTTGGGCGGATGTACTTCTTATCAGTCTCAACATGGTCTTCCCAATTGAGTCCTGCATGAGAGAAAGATGCCTCAACAAAGTCACGGACTGTGGCGCCAACACCGGTGGCAACAACATAGTCAGATGGTTTATCTTGCTGGAGCATCAACCACATTGATTCAACATATTCCTTCGCATATCCCCAGTCGCGCACTGCATCGAGGTTTCCAAGGAAGAGCTTCTCTTGCTGACCTGCCTTGATGGCAGCTACTGCGCGAGTGATCTTGCGGGTTACAAATGTCTCACCGCGGCGAGGGGATTCATGGTTGAAGAGAATTCCATTTGTTGCATGCATGCCATAACCATCGCGATAGTTGACTG
>JACCDV010192423.1_pt1 | contig 129788 bp, 120 predicted proteins | sample 7446131 | NCBI WGS metagenome assembly JACCDV01 (sample SAMN15323448, study PRJNA562643) | freshwater metagenome | isolation source: river surface water | place: USA:Blue River Watershed | collected 2017-08-17 | reverse complement strand
TGCGCGCTCTGCAAATGCAACGCCATGGTGTGTGTTGAGCGAGGATCGGAAGCTGTCCAGCGCTTCTTGTAAATCTCATAGCGCGGCAACAATCTATCGCTCTCTTCTTTAAAGCGATCCCATGATTCTTGCATCGACATACTTGCCAGAATTTCAAGGCTCGCTTGTAGCTCTGGCTTGCCGGGAATTGCGTGCGGGCCGCTGCAGAAGAGAGTCAAGGATGAGAATGTCTCAGGAGATTCAACAACGGCGCGCTGTGAAATCAAACCGCCGAACGAATGGCCAAAGAGATGTGGTTTGGTAAAGCCAAAATGCTTTGCTAACTCGATGACATCGAGTGCTAACGAGCGAACTTCGTAGGCGCCTTCACGAACGCTATGGGCTGAATCATGTTGGCCGCGATTATCAAAAGTCAGTACGCGATATCCCATATCTGCCAGCATCGGGCCAATGAGATTGAAATCCTCTTTACTGCCGGTCCAGCCATGCACAAGAACTACATCGGCGATACGTGTAGTTGGTTCGTAGATTTCAACGGCTAACTTTTCGCCCTGAATATCTACGAAAGTCGCCACTATTTGGCAGCCTTTAGATCTGCACGAAGCTCTTTAGGTAGGGCAAAGAGCAGAGTCTCTTCAGTTGCACGAACTTCTTGCACATCGTGATAACCAAGCGATTGCAGGTGCTTGAGCAAATCATCGACCAAGATTTCAGGAACTGATGCCCCGCTTGTTACGCCGATTGTTTCAGCTTTCTCAAACCATTCATCCTTTACCTCAGCGGCATAGTCAACGAGATAAGCAGCCTTGGCACCGTATTCAAGGGCCACTTCAACTAAGCGGACAGAGTTTGAGGAGTTGTTAGAACCCACGACGATGACCAGGTCTGCTTGCGGAGCAATCGCCTTAATCGCTTCTTGGCGATTCTGTGTTGCATAACAGATGTCATCAGATGGTGGGTTGGCAATCTCAGGGAAGCGCTCTTTTAAGATGGCAACAGATTGCATCGTTTCATCGACTGAGAGAGTTGTCTGAGTAAGCCAGACCAATTTCTTTCCAGGAGTTGGTTGGATAGTGCGCGCTTCATCGAGTCCATCGACGATGCGCACTTTGCCAGGGGCTTCTCCAGCAGTTCCTTCAACTTCTTCATGGCCGTTGTGGCCGATCAATAAAATTTCTGTCTCATCATTTGCAAAGCGCTTTACCTCGTTATGCACCTTGGTCACGAGTGGACAGGTTGCATCGATGGTCTTCAGGTTTCGAGCAGCTGCCGCCTCGTGGACTGCAGGTGATACACCGTGCGCGGAGAAGACAACGGTTGCGCCTTCTGGGACTTCATCGGTCTCGTTAACAAAGATGACGCCACGTTGTTCAAGAGTTGAGACCACATGCTTGTTATGGACAATCTCTTTACGAACGTAGACAGGAGCGCCATAGAGTTCGAGTGACTTTTCAACAGCCACAACTGCTCGGTCGACGCCTGCGCAATATCCACGCGGCGCAGCTAGGAGAACTCTCTTGCGCATGTGGGTGAGTCTATTAGGCTCGCGCTATGTTCGAAACTTCAAGCGAATCCCCCGCCCCAGTTCGGGTCGTCTCTGAAGCGCTCAAGGAATATATCGATCGTTTAGGCCCTATCTGGATTGAGGGCGAAATTTCAGAACTTAATGAACGCAGCGGTGGCATGGCATTTATGCGCTTGCGCGATACCTCAGCGGATATGAGCATCTCTGTGATGTGTTACAAATCTGTTTTAGCAACTGCGCAGCCACTGCCAGCAAATGCTCGCGTCGTTATTCATGCCAAGCCATCGTGGTTTACTAAAAATGGTTCGCTAACAATGTCAGCGAAAGAGATTCGCCAGGTGGGAGTCGGAGAGCTCCTTGCTCGACTAGAAGCGCTGAAAGAGAAGTTAGCGCTCGAAGGTCTCTTTACAACAGATCGCAAAGTGAAGTTGCCGCTATTGCCCCGAACCGTCGGGCTGATCTGCGGTCGCAATACCGATGCAGAAAAAGATGTCGTTGAAAATGCGCGACGTCGTTGGCCTGCTGTGCAATTTGAAATTCGAGAAGTTGCGGTGCAAGGTGCTGCCGCGGTTGTCGAAGTGTCACAAGCGCTGCGGGAATTGGAAGCAGATCCACTGGTTGATGTCATCATCATTACTCGTGGTGGCGGCTCCTTTGAAGATCTCTTGCCCTTTAGCGATGAATCACTTGTGCGACTGGCAGCTTCTTGCGAAACTCCCATTGTTAGCGCGATCGGACATGAAAAAGATTCACCTCTTCTTGATCTTGTCGCCGATTACCGCGCATCTACTCCCACAGATGCTGCCAAGAAAGTAGTCCCTGATATTGCGCAAGAAATCAGCGATATAGAGAAGCTGCGCGATCGCGCCTTACGTTCTTTAGTGGCCCGCCTTGACTTTGAATCGCAACAAATTGCCCAACTACGCAACCGCCCAGTGATGAAAGACCCGATCGTTATGGTCACCACCAGGGTTGATGAGTTAAAGGCTCTGCGCGATCGCTCGCTGCGTGGCTTTGCCTCACTTCTTGAAATCGAGAAGAAAGAGTTGAAGGGCGTACGCGATCACTTACGTTCCCTTTCACCACAATCAACGATGGACCGTGGCTATGCGGTGGTGCAATTAACTGATGGAAAGATTCTGCGCGATGCCACCAAGTTAAAGGCAGGTACCGCTTTACGTATCCGTGTGGCTAAAGGCGAGACCGGCGCCACAGTCACAGCGAGCAACGATTGAGAGTAGATTGTTCCCATGGCTGCAAGCGAAAAGAAGCTTTCCTATGAACAAGCCCGCGAAGAGCTTGCCGAAATTGTCGAATCCCTCGAAGATGGCAGCGCAACTTTAGAAGAATCACTCAAGCTCTGGGAACGTGGCGAAGAGTTAGCCAAGATCTGCCAAGAATGGTTAGACGGGGCTAAGAAGAAGATTGAAGCCGCCAAAAAAGGCGCTGAATAATGTCTCCAAATTTTTCTTACTCTGACCTTCTGCCAATAGGAGAAGACACCACCAAATACCGCCTTATCTCTCGCGAAGGTGTGAGCGTAGTAAAGCTTGGCGATAAAGAGTTTCTACAGGTAGAACCATCAGCGTTGACTCTGCTGACTGAAACTGCCATCCACGATATTTCACATTACTTGCGTAGCGAGCATCTTGAGCAGCTGGCAAAGATTCTTAAAGATCCAGAAGCGTCAGCTAACGATCGCTTTGTGGCCCTTGATCTACTTAAAAATGCCAACATCGCAGCTGGTGGCATCTTGCCGATGTGCCAAGACACCGGCACGGCTCTGATCATGGGCAAGAAGGGTCAGTATGTGCTGACCACTGCCAAAGATGAAGTTGCGCTTTCGCAGGGCGTTTATGACGCATATACAAAGTTAAATCTGCGCTATTCGCAGATGGCGCCTGTGACAACCTGGGAAGAGAAGAACACCGGCAATAACTTGCCTGCCCAGATTGAGATTTATGCAGATAGCGACCACCAAGATGAGTACAACTTTATGTTTATCGCTAAAGGTGGCGGCAGTGCCAATAAATCATTCCTCTATCAAGAGACGAAAGCTGTATTGAACCCAACTTCATTTATGAACTGGCTCGACGAAAAGCTCCGTTCCATCGGAACAGCAGCATGTCCTCCGTATCACTTGGCGATTGTCATTGGTGGAACAAGCGCTGAGCACACGGTAAAGACGGCAAAGTTAGCCAGTACCCACTACCTCGATCACTTGCCAACGCAAGGAGATGCAGCAACTGGACATGGCTTCCGTGATCTGGCGCTAGAAGAAGAAGTCTTTAAGTTAACTCAGAAGCTCGGAATTGGTGCGCAGTTTGGTGGAAAGTACTTCTGCCACGATGTGCGCGTCGTTCGCCTGCCGCGCCATGGCGCATCTCTGCCGATCGCAATCGCTGTTTCATGCTCTGCCGATCGTCAAGCAAAGGCGAAGATCACCAAAGATGGCATCTTCCTAGAACAACTCGAGACAGAACCTGCGCACTTCTTACCTGAAACAACTGATGAACACCTCAATGACAACGTCGTTGCAATCAACCTCAATCAGCCAATGGATGCCATCCGCGCCGAACTTTCTAAACACCCCGTAAAGACCCGTGTTTCACTGACCGGAACGATTGTGGTTGCCCGCGATATCGCACATGCTCGCATCAAAGAGATGATTGATGCCGGCAAACCGATGCCTGATTACATGAAGAATTACGCTGTCTATTACGCAGGTCCTGCCAAGACTCCAACGGGAATGGCATCCGGATCTTTTGGTCCAACAACTGCCGGACGTATGGATTCTTATGTCGATTACTTCCAGGCAAATGGCGGATCTTTTGTGATGCTCGCTAAAGGCAATCGCTCAAAGGCGGTTACTGAAGCCTGCGCTAAACATGGCGGTTTCTACCTCGGTTCTATTGGTGGACCAGCAGCCCGTCTTGCCCAAGATTGCATTAAGAAAGTTGAAGTTCTTGACTTTGAAGATTTAGGGATGGAAGCTGTCTGGAAGATTGATGTTGTTGATTTTCCAGCCTTCATCGTTGTCGACGATAAGGGAAATGACTTCTTTCAAGAGACTATGCGCCCACTATCAATTGGCCTCAAGCCAGAAAATTAAGAAGCAGCCCGAAAACTAAAGTCGCTTCGGCTTAGTAGTATTTACTGCGCTTGAACTTTGACCACGCCTTACAAGGTGTGTCATAGCGAATATCGATATAGCGAAGTCCCCAACGAATCTGAGTCACTGGGTTGGTGCGCCAATCGGTTCCAACTACCGCCATCTTGTCAGCAGGTAGCGCCTGCGGAATTCCGTGTGCACCGGTTCGCTTATTTCGGGCCTTGTAATTCCAATTGCTCTCTTTGGTCCAGAGGCTATTAAGGCATGAGTACTCGCGGTCACTCCAAGAATATTCAACGTCCATAATCGCCTTGGCCACGCGCTTGGCACCGCGCTCTTCGCGGGCTTGGTTAACCTGCTGCATCGCATAAGCAACGAGCGCCATCTCTGAGGTCTGGCTGATCAGAGCTACCGAAGGCATATTGCCCGCGACGGTGAGGTTCTTGGAAGCTGGCAGAGCCAGACGAGTGGTCATAGGAAATTCGAGGCCATAGGCAGTTGTCTGGGAGGTCGCGATAAAGAGCATCGAAGCGACCATCGTCCAGAGCGCCGGCTTGAAGTGCTTGGAGGTTTTCAGGCAGGCAAGAGCGGCGAAGAAGTCACGGATATCTCGTGTCATCTGACCTGCTCCTTACTCTGCTCGCGTGGCAACGTGGCCTCAAAAATCTAGATAATCGAGGCCCGCGTTATTGGGGAATGGTGAAAGGGTGGCAAGGCGCGCGCCCTGTCGCAAATTTTGGCCCGCGTGAGTCGCAAATTCTCAGAAAACTCTGGCGCTGTGGATAGGCAAAAGCGCAGGTCAGTTAGGGCAAAGTCTTATATGTCCGATTTGTCGCTGTGAGATATAAAGAGGGGAGGTAAGGGGCTTTAAGCCTGAGGCCCTTCGAGCATCTCGGTGACGAGCGCTGCGATCGGCGAGCGCTCTGAGCGAGTCAGGGTCACATGGGCGAAGAGCGGGTGGCCCTTGAGCGTTTCGACCACGGCGACGACGCCATCGTGGCGGCCAACGCGCAAGTTATCGCGCTGGGCAACGTCGTGGGTCAGAACGACGCGAGAGCCCTGCCCGATACGAGAAAGAACGGTCAGCAGAACTCCGCGTTCGAGGGATTGGGCTTCATCAACGATGACAAAGGAGTCATGGAGCGAACGTCCGCGGATATGGGTCAGCGGCAGAACTTCTATTAGTCCGCGGTCGATGACTTCATCGATCACTGCTTGGCTTACGAGCGCGCCCAAAGTATCGAAGACAGCCTGGGCCCAAGGCGACATCTTCTCGCCCTCGCTGCCGGGTAGATATCCCAACTCTTGTCCGCCGACGGGATAGAGCGGGCGGAAGATGACGACCTTCTTATGGAGGCGTTTTTCCATCACCGCTTCCAAGCCGGCGCAGAGAGCGAGCGCGGACTTTCCGGTTCCGGCGCGACCGCCGAGAGAGACGATTCCGATACTTTCATCGAGCAAGAGATCGAGTGCAATCCGCTGTTCGGCAGAACGGCCGTGAAGACCGAAGGCTTGGCGATCGCCCCGAACTAACTGCAACTGCTTATCTGCAGTTACTCGCGCCAGCGCACTTCCCTTTTCAGAGTGAAGAACAATTCCGGTGTGGACTGGATGTTGGTGGGCGGCTTCATGATCTGCGCGATCTGAGGCATAGAGCTCATCAATAACGGAGTGGCCAACAGAAAGCTCTTCGATTCCGGTCCAACCGCTATTGGAGACAAGTTCAGCTAAATACTCTTGCGCTTCAACTCCGACAGAGGATGCTTTCACGCGCAGTGGAAGATCTTTCGTTACTAGAACTACCTGCTTGCCATCTGACATGAGGTTCTTGGCAATTGCCAAGATACGTGAATCGTTGGTGCCATCGCGCAGAAAGCCGTGTGGCAAAGTACTTAAATCTGTGTGGTTGAGCTCAACTGAGAGAGTGCCACCTTCTGGTGTCACATTCAGTGGCGCATCGAGGCGGCCATGTTCAATGCGCAGATCATCGAGGGCGCGCAGAGCAGCGCGGGCAAAGTATCCGAGTTCTGGGTGGTCGCGCTTTGTTTCAAGTTCGCCAATAACAGCGATAGGAATGATTACTTCATGCTCTTCAAATCGCATCATTGCGCCGGGGTCTGCCAGAAGGACCGATGTATCTAAAACATATGTTTTGCGCGCTGAATTGTGCTTGCCTGATGCTGCTGACTTTGAAGTAGCCAAGGCTTAACCATTCTCTTTAGTTTTTATCGCCTGCGCGAGCGCAGAATGTGGAGTTGCTTCTGACTCGCAAAAGATAGAACCAATGAATCGGACTATTGGTGCGACACGCCACCAAAAGATTTAACGTAATGAAAAGTTAATCTAGCCGAATCGACGCATCATGCGGCGCTCGGCCACAAAGGAAGCCACCGGCAGAGTGCCAGCCAAGGTCAAGCCGAGGATCACATAAAGCGGCATCTTCTTCTGCACGCCGATCTGCAGGGCGGTCAAGATATAGACGATGTAGAAGTAGCCATGTGCGATGGGGATAGCGATGAGCCACTTGTTGCTATCGACTGCATCGAAGATGTATTTGGCAGGCATGTAACCCAGAATCAGGAGTAAGAGATTGACGCCGCAGAGAATTGCCATGACTCGAAAGCGAAGAAGTGCGCCATTTCCAGTATTTGCCATAGCCCTAAGCCTAATCCTTACGACGATAAAAGGGCGCCCATAAAACCAGGGCTGCCATAAACCACCAGACAACGACGTAGGAGATATGTTGCCAGTAATAACCAGGTACTCCTGCGGTCAACTCTGGCGCTGAAATTCTGCTCCGCTCAATTGGCGCACCGCTTAACTCTTCACCCGTTGCCAGAATAAATCCGTCATAGAGCTGGCCCGAATAGGAAGTCACCAAGAGAGAGCTATCAACGCGCGATATCTGCCCATCGATATTCTCGGCGCGATCTTCATTCTGCTTAGGCAAGAGCGTTCCAGTGACAGTTACCTTCTTCGCCATGGCGATCTCTGGGCTAGTTAAACGCTCTTCCCATAATCCGCGGACAACCAGAATCGCAGCGCCACCTTCTTCTTCCAGAAGGGCGACCTCCCAATCCGCCAGAACTCCTGAACCATCTTTCTGATTGGGTGCTTTATAGGTCGCGATGTAGTGGCCGGTGGTTGTTACAAACTTAAGGATGCTCTCAGGCGGGACCGATCCTGTCGCCGAAGACATCTGAGCAAGTGGATAGATTGTTGTATCCGCAACTATTTTCTTGGCATTCTGTAGCTCTTGCGCTCTCTGCAGTTGCCAGATTCCGAGCGCGATAAAGATTGCAGCAAATACAAGCACTGTAATTGCTTGTAGCGGCTTTTTAATCTTTCGCCTCATTCTCCTGATTTGGCGCTTCGTTCTCTTTGAGGCGATTGAAGCGCTTATAGAAATTGCGGAGCAAGAAATAGACCGATGAGAAAAGGACAATCATCGTCAGCGAGCCAACTACACCTACTTCTACATCTCTAGCCATGACATGATTCTCCCATGAGTTACAACGAGAGCCAATTCGATTACAACGATCGATATGGAATTAAGCCAAAGAGCGCTTGGGTGAAGTACGCCGTCACTCTTCTCGTCGCTGGTGTGGCATGGGTCGCTTGGGCAGGGCTTCATCATGCGCGCCCCGAACTTTCACAAGATCTCATCTCTTTTGAAAATAGCGACCCTCGTAACCCCACCATTCGATACTCAATCAACCGAGAAGATGGCAACGCAGTCATCATCTGCACCTTAACCGCTCGCGACTTCGATAAAAACGTTGTCGGTCAGGTTGATGATCTGATTGAAGCTGGCGCCAAGTACCTTGAGCGCAACGTGGCGATTCCTACGCGAGCAGATGCCGTTAATGTCGGTATCGCACGCTGCCGAATTCGCTAACTTTTGGCTATCGTCTAGCATTACGCCTTATGAGTTCACAACAGACCTGGCTTACCCAAGAAGCAGCAGATCGTCTCGCTGCTGAACTCGCGCACCTTGAAGGCCCAGGGCGTAAAGAAATTACTGCAAAGATCGAAGCAGCTCGCGCCGAAGGTGACTTGAAAGAGAACGGCGGCTATCACGCAGCGCGCGATGAGCAGGGCAAGATGGAAGCTCGCATTCGCCAGTTAAAGCAGATGCTAGAAAACGCCCACATCGGAACTCCGCCAGCGAGTGCAGACGGAAAAGTGGGAGCAGGCATGGTTGTCACAGCGGTGATTGCAGGAGATGAGATGAAGTTCCTTCTCGGCTCTCGCGAGATTGCCTCAGGGGATCTCGATGTTTATTCTGAAAAATCTCCACTAGGGGCTGCAGTGCTCGGCGCTGAAATTGGCGCAACAGTTTCGTATACAGCACCTAACGGCCGTGAAATTAAGGTCGAGATAAAGGCTGCGGAGTTTTACGCTTAGTTCGAGACGTTCTTGTATTTACGCACACTTAGTGGAATAAATATCGCCATAATCAAGAACATATATAAAATCGATGTAATCAGCGGATTCTCACTCGGGAAAGATCCAGCTGTAGCGCCGAACTGATTCTCTAAGCCAAAGAGTTCGCGGCAAGCAGCCACCATAGTTGAAACTGGATTCCACTCTGCAAAGTACTGCAGCGCACGTGGCATTCCAGTTGTTGGTGCAAAGGCATTTGAGAGAAATGTCAGTGGGAAGGTCACAAGGAAGCTGACGTTTTGAACAACGCGAGCATCTTTGGCGGAGAGTCCTACAAATATGCCGACCCATGACAAGGCATAACCGAAGCCAAGCAAGAAGATGAAGCCGAGCACCGTATTAAGTAGCCCACCCGATGGTCGCCATCCCACTAGTAGTCCAGTTATTCCCATGGCAGCGAGAACAACAATATTGAGAAGTGAATCCCCCAGCGTGCGACCTAAAACAAGAGCTGATTGCGAAATCGGCAAGGATCTAAAGCGATCGATCAGACCTTTCTTCATATCTTCGGCCAACCCCGCGGCAGTTCCCGCCAAGGTAAAGGCAACTGTCTGCACAAAGATGCCGGGCATCAATAGTTGTACATAGCCACCTGGCTGGCCTGAATCAATCGAGCCACCAAAGACATATCTAAAGAGAAGTACAAACATGATTGGTTGAATGGTCGAGAAGATAAGAACTTCAGGTACGCGTGTTAAAAGGCGCAACTGACGTTGCGTAATAACCATCGTGTCTTGAAATGCGCTCATTATTTCTTCTCCTTCACTCGCTTAGAAGTTTTCACTTCTTCAGCTTTCTTCTCTTCTGCTACGTGGCCTGTGAGAGCTAAGAAAACATCATCTAGTGATGGGCGCTTGAGCCCCACATCCAAGGCATGGATGCCAGCAGCATCAAGGGCCTTGAGAACTTCAAAGAGCGCAGCCGATCCAGTAGAAACTGGGGAGGCAATCAGGCGCAGCCCTTCATCAACAGAGGCGCTATGACCGCTTACCTTTTCAACAATCTCTAAAGTCTTTGCGACATGTTGGGTCTCAACGACAACTTCAAGTCTTTCGCCGCCCACTTGCTTCTTCAGCGCATCAGATGTTCCGCGGGCAATTACTTTGCCGGTATCAATTACCGCGATTTCATCTGCCAACTGATCTGCTTCTTCCAGATATTGCGTTGTAAGTAGCAGCGTTACTCCGCCCTTTACCAACTCTTGAATAACTCCCCACATCTCTTGACGGCCACGTGGATCAAGGCCAGTTGTAGGTTCATCTAAAAATAAAACTTTTGGCTTAACAATCAGCGATGCAGCCAGATCTAGACGACGGCGCATACCTCCGGAGTAAGTCTTAATCGGGCGCTTTGCTGCCTCTGTCAGTGAAAATCTTTCAAGGAGTTCATTGGCGCGAAGAATAGATTGCTTCTTACCAAGGTGATAGAGCTGACCAAACATCACTAAGTTGTCATAGCCAGTTAAAATTTCATCGACTGCTGCATATTGACCAGATAGGCCGATAATTTCGCGGACCTTCTCTGGATGCTTAATTACATCAATGCCAGCAACGCTTGCGCGACCAGAATCTGGGCGTAACAGTGTCGACAATATGCGCACCGTTGTTGTCTTTCCTGCACCATTTGGTCCAAGCACGCTCAATACGGTGCCTTCTTCAACATCAAGGCTTAAATGATCAAGGGCTTTAACGTTACCTTTGTCATAGGTCTTTATTAGGTCTTCAGCGATAACAGATTTCACGCAGTAAACTTACCGCCTATGTTAAAGAATGCGCTAATTCGAGAAGGCGCAGCTAGGTGAACCGCATGAAAAAGAAGTTCACCAATCCCTTTGCCGAATTCCCACGCGAAGTCGGAGTTCTTGTTTTTGCTTCCTTTTTCGTTGCCGTCGGCTTTGGAATTATTTCTCCTACCCTGCCGCTCTTTGCGCGCTCCTTCGGTGTAAACCATGCGCAGGTCGGTGCAATTTTGGCAGCCTTCGCATTTGCACGTTTTGCAACTGGGCTGGTCTCTGGAAAGTTAGTTGACCACTTTGGTGAAAGGCTTGTCTACTCCTTTGGTATCGGTTTCGTCGCGATTACCTCTTTTGCTGCAGGCTTTGCTCAGAGTTACGAACAACTCCTTATCTTTCGTGCAGTAGGTGGCTTTGGCTCTTCCATGTTCTCTGTTGCCGCCGGTTCTATTCTCTTACGTGCAGTCGGTGATGATCACCGTGCCCGAGTGCAATCGCTCTACAACGGCTCTTTTCTTATTGGAATGATGGCTGGTCCGGTTCTCGGCGGTGCTCTCTCTGGTTTCTCGCTACGCGCACCAATGATTATTTATGGATTTCTTCTTATCATCGCTAGCGCATCAGGGGCATTCTTGCTTCGTAATTCAACCCTTGCAGCAAAACCAACTGCAACGCAAGAACGAAACACAATCTCACTGAAGTCAGCGCTGGCACTTAAGCCTTACCGCAGCGCACTCATCATCTCTTTCATTACAGCCTGGGTTCTCTTCGGCATGAGCCGATCTATCTTGCCGCTCTTTATGGTGGAGGAAATCAAGGTCAGCCCAAGTTATATGGGCCTTGGCTTCACCATCAGCACAATCATCAATGGGCTATTTCTTTTAAAGGCTGGAAAGTTATCTGATATCAACGGGCGCCGTTATTCAGCAGTGATCGGTACATCTTTCCTTACGCTCTTTATTCTCGCTCTTGCCTTTACGACAGAGCCTTGGATGTTCTTAGCTGCCAGCGTCATCGTTGGATTTGGTGGCGCATTCTTATCCACTACTCCATCTGCAATCGTTGGCGATGTCCTTGAAGGTAAAGGGGGCCAAGTTATTGGTCTCTTCCAGATGGCAGGAGATGCCGGAGCAATGGTTGCGCCTCTAATTCTCGGCGCTATCGCGGATGGTTATGGCTATCGACCAGCATTCTTAGTCTCTGCAGCTCTCATGCTTGTTGCAGTTGCTGTATCAATAAAATTGCCCGAGACGCGGAGTTCGCATCTCGGGCAATCTAGTAAATAAATTGCTTTGCTTAATTAGTCCTGGCCACGAAGGATTGAGATAAGTCGCAATACTTCAAGGTAGAGCCACACGAGTGTGACCATCAGACCAAATGCCATACGCCATGACTCTTCTTGTGGGACGCGGGCAGCAACAGCCTTTTCGATCTGATCTAGATCCATCACGATAAACATTGTTGCAAGACCTACTGCAGCTACTGCAATAAGGAATCCGAGTCCACCTGTTGGGCGACCAGTAAAGAGTGTAATTACGGCGAATACCAAGTAACCAATAAGTGCACCCATCATGATGCGTGTGAACTTAGGTGTTACGCGGATCTTGCCACTGCGATATGCAAGAAGAACTCCACCGAATGCACATGCAGTACCAAGGACAGCTTGGCTTACGATGCCGTTGTACTGACTCTCAAAAACCGCGCTGATTGTTCCAAGCGCAAGGCCTTGGCACGCAGCGTATGCAAGAACGAGCGCTGGGCGAACCTTCTTTGAAAAAGTATTTACCATTGCAAGGACAAAGCCTGCGATGAAACCAATGAGTGCAAGTCCTGGGTTATTTGCTTGCCATGCAAAAGCTCCTACTGCAACGAGTACGGCGAATAGCCCAGCGGTCTTGATGACGACATCGTCAATAGACATTGGTGCAGATGATGGACGGCTCTCAATTGAATTGAGATCGCGTGTTTCTGTCCCGCGGTTACCGAGTACATCTGGGTTGATACGAGCGAAACCGCGGCCGGTAAGGACTGGGTTAGAACTGCGCATTAATTTCTCCTTATATAAGTACGGGAAGGGGCTCCCCGTGCACTACATAAAGTACGGCAACGGCAGAAAATTTCCACATTTACTCGAGCGTAACTCCTTAAAAGCGCCTGTGACCTGCGCTTTACGGGGGTGGGTGGAGCCCTCGGTCGGGATTGAACCGACGATCTGCTCGTTACGAATGAGCCGCTCTACCACTGAGCCACGAGGGCGAACCCCCGCATTCTAATCAAGGCGCAGCGACTGGCAAAGATGTAAAAGTGAGAAGGATTAGAACCACAACTGCGGCAATTAGAACAATTGCTGTTACAAGCGATGCTCTAGTTCCCAGCCGTTGTGGAAGCCCCTTGATCCCGCTGGCTTTATCTTGCTCCATATCTTTGATGACATTAAGAAAATGTGCAGCTGTACCTAATAAAGCTCCACCCAACCACATCCAAAGAGCTGGCGCTTCACCTTTTGACAGTGACATAGATGAGGGTAGGGATCCAAATGCAATTGCGTAAGGAAACCAAGAGAAAATGGTGAATTTAAAGTAGAAGTTATAAGCAACTGCCAACCCAATAGCCAAAACTGAGAGGCCACCACCAATCAAACCAAGTGGCCCAAAGAGATTGATAACAATTGCAATCGGCAACATGACGCGCAAAGAGTTCTGCAATAGTCTCAATGAAATCTGACCAGATACCAACGGCTTTTTCTGTCGATTATGAAGAAGATCATCTTGGTAGTCGATGACATCGTTACTCCAACCAACGACAAGTTGCCCGCAGAAGACTCCGAAGGCGATAACAAGCGCAGGGCCTTCCCACCAATAAAGCTGAGCGAAGAAGAGGCTAATCAATGTGACCAGCAGGTTAGGACCAAAGTGCGAGGCTCGCAGTAGCCCAATAATCCGTCTAGTCATGTCCGCACAATATCCTTATGAGGGAAGTGATTTTGCAATGTGCCCCCAGTCGGACTCGAACCGACACTGGAAGGATTTTAAGTCCTCTGTCTCTGCCATTGGACTATGGGGGCCAATAGAAAGCGAATACTACTAGGTGAAAAGTTAGAGAATTCCCGCGAACTTAGCGCCCTTTTTTAAGACAGCATCGAGCATTGGCTTAGTGAGTTTGCCAGTAAATGTGTTCTGCTGACTTGGGTGATAGCTACCGAGAATCATGTAGTTAACGCCATCATGTGAATACTTCAAGGTGGCACCATGCCCAAACTTTCCATTGGGAACTTTATGTCCCTGTTCCTTTAAAGCTTTGATTAACACCTGCCAACCAAAGCTACCTAGTGCGACAAATGATCGAACTGTCGGTGAAATCAGCTGTAACTCATTCTCAAAGTAAGGTGCACAGGTATCGCGCTCTTCAGTGGTTGGTTTGTTCTCTGGTGGTGCACAACGAACCGCCATTGAGATGCGAGTATCGCGGAGCTCTTGACCATCATCGCGCGAAGTTGATGTGGGAATCTTGGCAATGCCGATGCGGTGAAGAGACCCGTAGAGCCAATCTCCTGATGAATCACCGGTAAAGATTCGTCCTGTTCGGTTGGCACCATGTGCACCTGGCGCGAGTCCAACGATGAGCATCTTTGGTTTTGCTGAACCGAAACCAGTTACGGGTTTACCCCAGTACTTTTCATTTTCATAAGATTTGCGCTTAGTTATTGCTACTTCTTCTCGCCATTCAACAAGGCGTGGACATTGGCGACACTTCACAATTGCTTTATCGAGAAGTTCAATCGACTTATACAAGCGACCAAGCCATTCCATCGAGGATGTCGGACTCAGAGGCCACAAATTCAGTGGCGCCAGTTGCGAGCATGATGCGAGAGAGAACGAGTGAACCAGCGCCAATCACATCGACGCGACCTGGGTGCATATAGCCAAGTGCTTCGCGGTCGGCGCGGGGGGTTGATAAGAAGATCTTCGAGATTGCGTGGGTTTTTTCGGCAGAAATTCGGGATAAGTGAATTGCGTAGCGATCGTAGGCAGGTAGATCTAAGGCTGCTGCTGCAACCGTTGTTGCGGTTCCTGCTACTGCAATCAGCGTCTTCGCATGAGTTATAGGAACGCTCTTTGCGGCCTGCGCGATTGCTTCATCGATATCTTCAATAGCTGCAGCGATCTGACCTGGGTCTGGATCTCCCCCAGTGAAATGGCGTTCTGACATACGCACGCAACCAATATTCATGCTCTTGGCGAATTCAACAGAATCTGTGCCAAAGACAAATTCAGTGGATCCGCCACCGATATCAATGACGAGAAAGGGGCCTTCGTTCTTATTGAAATCCTTGGTGGCTCCTTGGAAAGAGAGCGCAGCTTCCACTTCACCAGGAATTACTTCGGGCTCGATGCCTAGACGCTCTTTCACGCCATTGATAAAGAGATCACGGTTGGTGGCATCGCGAGTAGCGCTGGTGGCGCAGAAGCGAATCTTTTCAACGCCTTTTGAGGCAATCGTAAGTGCATACTTATCAACTGCTGCAAGTGTGCGAGCTATGGCATCGGGATGAAATTGCCCAGTCTTATCTACGCCCTGGCCAAGTCTGACTATCTCCATATCGCGAACAATTTCGCGGAAGTTGGTGCCACCAACGTCGGCAATGAGTAAGCGAATTGAATTGGTGCCGCAATCAATGGCTGCTACTCGCATGGCATGTGCTTCCACCAGTTAGGAAGTTCAGCGAGGGCTTCATCTCCAAGTGGATTAACTCCAGGGCCAGCAGATAGCGAGTGGGCAATTAGCGAATGTAGACACTTCACGCGCGTTGGCATTCCGCCTGCAGAGATATTCTCAATTTCGGGGACATCAATCTTTAGCGCAGAACGCGCAGCGATGTAATCATCGTGAGCTGCTGCATATGCGCCAGCCAGTTCAGCATCGGTTTCGAGTCGCTTCGACATTGATTCCATCATGCCGGTTGTTTCAAGAGTAGAAATCGCCGCAGTCAAACGTGGGCAGGTTGCATAGTAGAAAGTTGGAAAAGGTTCACCATCAGAAAGCCTTGGTGGGGTTTCAACAACAGCAGGCTTTCCGCAGGGACAGCGATAAGAGACAGCGTGCACATCACGAGGTGTACGTCCTAATTGGTTTTCGATGGTGTCGAGATCTGCTTGGGATGCGTTGCGGCTCTCTAAACTCACTGCTTACCTGCTTCAGTAATAGAGGCAATCATGCGGGTGTACCAAGGCTGTCCTTCAGGAAGGTTAGAGACAACATCATTTTCAACTGGTGCATCTGAATTAACCCCATCTTCACCGGTAACGATGTATTGGCGTTCTCCTGGCATCACAAAGTGAAGGCGTTCGCGGGCTTGTGACTTTACATATTCAGGATCTTGCCAGAGCGTAAGTTCTTTGCGAGCAGCTTCCAGTGCTGCGCGATCGCTCGAAAGTTGTGACTCCAACGCATTGATCTGAGCGCGTTGCACAAAGTAGCTCTTTATTGGAGGAGCGAGAAAGAGCGCCAACATAAAGAAGATTGCAGCAACTGCAAAAGCTCTGCCAGATCCCCGATTGCGATTGAAGTTCAAGTTACGCGAACGGTAACTCTTACCTCTCTTGCGACTAGGGGATCTGCGCGCCATTGTCTTTATCCCTTAAAGCGAGGAAATGCCTGGCGACCTGCATAGACAGCGCCATCAGAGAGCTCTTCTTCGATGCGAAGAAGCTGGTTGTATTTAGCAACGCGCTCTGTACGAGATGGCGCACCGGTCTTAATCTGGCCGCAGTTAGTTGCAACTGCAAGATCTGCAATTGTGGTGTCTTCAGTTTCACCAGAACGGTGAGACATCATGCTGCGGTAGTTGGCGCGGTGTGCCAAATCAACTGCATCGAGAGTCTCTGTCAGCGTTCCAATCTGATTTACCTTCACAAGAAGCGCGTTGGCGGTATCTGTTTCAATTCCCTTAGCAAGGCGCACTGGGTTGGTAACAAATAGATCATCGCCAACAATCTGAATCTTTGAGCCGAGGGAAGAAGTCATTGACTTCCAGCCAGCCCAATCTTCTTCATTGAGTGGGTCTTCGATAGAGACGATTGGATATGCGCTCACCAGCTCTGCGTAATACGCAATCATTTCATCGGATGAGCGCAATGAGCCTTCAAACTTGTACTTACCGTTGTCATGGAATTCAGTTGCAGCAACATCCATCGCAAGTGCGATTTCAGAACCTGGCTTAAAACCTGCTGCTGTAATTGCTTCGATGATGAGGTCAAGGGCTGCGCGGTTGCTATCGAGGTTAGGAGCAAAGCCACCTTCATCGCCAACAGAAGTTGCTAGTCCACGCTTCTTGAGAACTGCTTTAAGTGCATGATAAATCTCAGCGCCCCAACGAAGTGATTCGCGGAATGAGTCTGCACCAATTGGAGCAATCATGAACTCTTGGATATCTACGTTGGTATCAGCATGTGCGCCACCATTGAGAATGTTCATCATTGGAACTGGCAATACATGTGCATTTGGTCCGCCTACGTAGCGAAAGAGTGAAAGATCAGAAGATTCAGCTGATGCTTTAGCGACTGCAAGTGAAACTCCGAGGATTGCATTTGCTCCAAGCCGTGACTTATTAGGAGTTCCATCAAGTGCGATCATCTCTGAGTCAATCAGGCGCTGATCTTGTGAATCGTAACCTTCGATTGCTGGAGCAATTTCGTCATTAACAAATGCAACAGCCTTCTGAACGCCTTTACCGAGGTAACGGCCCTTATCGCCATCGCGGAGTTCTGATGCTTCGAATGCGCCAGTTGATGCACCGCTTGGCACTGCAGCGCGCGCCTGGGTGCCATCTTCGAGTTGAACTTCAACTTCAACAGTTGGGTTTCCGCGCGAATCAAGAATTTCGCGAGCGTAGATTGCGTCGATAATTGCCATGAAGAGTCTCCTAGAGGTAAAAAACTTGGAACACAGCGCTCAACGCTGAACGTTAGGAGGTAATCCTATCGCGAAGTTAGGTGTGCTTTTCGGCAGTTTCAATCTCGCGGATCATCTCTCGCGCCTTGGCGCGGAGGGCGTTTTCCGGGTCAATCCCATTGTCATGAGCCCAGGCAATCACTGATGCGAGTGCATCCCCGACAGATTTTTCAGTCGCTGCGCCATCGCTTTTGTGTGCATCAACTTTTAGTGCAACGTTGTATTTTTCTGCGCGATAAAGAATCTTGGCAACCAGTGGAAGCGCTGGTTGCGACATCGCGATTCCATCAACAGCTGAAGTGCGCCCTTTTTCACGGGCCTTAATCGCTTCCCAGTTTTCAATGATTTCATCGGTGCCGCTGACCTCAAGGTTTTCAAAGACATGCGGGTGGCGGCTAATCAACTTATCTGCGATAGCGCCAGCTACATCATCAATCGTGAATGGATCCGTGGGGTGGTCTTGCGCAATACGAGAATGGAAATAGACCTGCAGTAAGACATCACCAAGTTCTTCACGCATGCCAGCGCGATCATCAGTTTCAATGGCATCGATGAATTCGTAAGACTCTTCAAGTAAGTACTTAATGAGCGATTGATGAGTCTGCTCTGCATCCCAAGGACATCCGCCCGGTGAGCGGAGTCGATCCATGACTTCTACAAGTCGAAGAAGTTCTGAACCCGCCATTGCTTGATCTACTTACCGGAAGGAACGACTGCAGATCCTGCTGAATCCTTAGCCACGATGTCACCTTGTTCGATATCCCAGACGCCGTAGCGAGGGTTAACGGTGACTTTGAGTTCCTTGGCTTTGGCCGTTACCAATTGCCCGATGCGAGCGGAAACTTCTTCATCAGGAATTCCGGATTGGCGCAGCGCCTCTGCAATCAAATCTGAAGTCATGACCGCTTTTACATACTTCTCAAAATTCGAAGGTGCGATATTTGCTGCAACCAAGTTACGTGGAAGTTCGCTCTCGCCACCGACTTGGTTAATCAGCTCAGCTTTACGTTGCTCAATCTGTGTGGGAGTAATCTCAATCTTTAGCTCTTGAGCAATTTCTTCAAAGAGCTGAGTAATAATAGTAAAACGTAGTTGTCCGCGATTGAGTTCTTCGCCAGTTGTGAGCTGCAAACCTGTTGTATCAACCTTGAGGCGCTCTGCAAGAACTTCATCAACGACAGCTTGCGCATCTGCCTGCGAAATCGAGACATCCCCGATGGTAGTTGCGCTATCGATTCGTCCGCACCCTGTGAGCGCAAGAACAGAGATAACACCTAGGAGTGCAAGAAACTTCTTCACGTAGAGCTCGCTTTCATTCATTCTTACTCTGTTAGCTGATGCAGGGAGGCTGATGCCCAATCCAGAAGAGAAGTATCCCCTAAAACTTTCGATCCTTCTGCCGTCGGAGTCCATGCGGCCGCACGGGGAATTGCAATCATCACAGTATTTGTGGCGGTCTTGTAGAGCGATCCAGGGAAGAGTCGGTTGAGGCGGAGCTGCTTTGATTCTGGCAGAACCAGCGGAGAGATTCGTAGGAACTTTCCAGCCGCTACAACTTCAGTGATTCCGAGTGATTTAGCAAATGCACGTAACTGTGCGACAACAAGCAGTGACTGGGCTTCAGGCGGAAGTTCGCCAAAGCGATCGACTAGCTCTTCGCGAATGGATTCAACATCTTCCTTACTGCGCACATCTGCCAGGCGACGATATAAATCAAGACGCAGACGTTCGCCCGGAACATACTCTTGAGATAGGTGAGCATTGACTGGTAGTTCAACTTTGCATTCATGGTTGCGCTCATCTGTTTCAATGATTCCAGTTTTGTAATCGTGGACTGCTTCACCGACCATGCGCATATAGAGATCGAAGCCAACATCGGCGATATGCCCTGATTGCTCACCGCCCAATAAATTGCCAGCACCGCGAATTTCTAAATCTTTGAGCGCAACGCGCATGCCAGAACCTAAATCAGTATTTGTAGCAATTGTCTTGAGGCGATCGAGTGCGATTTCAGAGAGCGGTTGATCTGGCGGATAGAGAAAATATGCATATGCGCGTTCGCGACCGCGACCAACGCGACCGCGTAGCTGATGCAGCTGCGACAGACCAAAGTTGTCAGCGCGTTCAACGATTAGGGTGTTGGCATTTGCAATATCAAGGCCACTTTCAACGATAGTTGTACATACCAAAACATCGAAGTCGCGATTCCAGAATGCCAGAATCACATCTTCTAAAGCCGCTTCACCCATCTGACCATGTGCAATACGAATACGCGCCTCTGGTACCAACTCTTGAATCTTGGCAGCAGCTCGATCAATGGATTCAACTCGGTTGTGGAGATAGAAAATCTGACCATCACGCAGTAGTTCGCGGTGAATCGCTGCCTTAATCTGCGCATCATCTGCTGGCCCGACATAGGTCAGGATAGGGTGGCGCTCTTCCGGTGGAGTTGTAATGGTCGACATCTCGCGAATTCCAGTGACCGCGATCTCAAGTGTGCGCGGAATAGGCGTTGCCGACATAGCCAGCACATCTACCGTTGTGCGCATCTTCTTGAGAGATTCTTTCTGCTCAACTCCGAATCGCTGTTCTTCATCAACAACTACCAGGCCGAGATCTTTAAATGTGACATCTTGCGATAACAGCCTGTGGGTACCGACTACGACATCAATGGAACCAGCTGCTAACTCTTGCAGAATCTCTTTACTCTCTTTGGCAGTGTTAAAGCGCGAAAGGCCGGCAACACGGATAGGGAATCCGGAATAACGTTCAGCAAATGTCTTTGAGTGCTGTTGTACTAGAAGTGTTGTGGGAACAAGTACGGCAACTTGTTTGCCATCTTGTACCGCTTTAAAAGCAGCGCGAATGGCAATCTCTGTCTTTCCATAACCCACATCACCACAGATAATTCGATCCATGGGGTATGGACGTTCCATATCTCGCTTTACATCTTCAATGGTTGATAGCTGATCAGGCGTTTCAATATAAGAGAAGGCATCCTCTAGCTCTCGTTGCCAAGGAGTGTCGGCAGAGAAGGCAAAGCCTGGTGCGCTTGTACGCGCTGCATAGAGTCGAATTAACTCACCAGCAATTTGGCGGACTGCTTTGCGGGCACGACCCTTTGCTTTCTGCCATTCACCGCTACCGATGCGATGCACCGTTGGAGTTTCGCCACCCACATACTTACTGACCTGCTCCAAAGTATCGGTGGGAACAAAGATGCGATCTCCTGGTTGTCCGCGTTTGGCGGGCGCATATTCAATAACTAAATACTCGCGCGTTACTCCCCCAACAGTTCTTTGGATGAGCTCTACATATCTACCAATTCCATGTTGTTCATGAACTACGAAATCTCCAGAACGCAGTTCAAGTGGATCAATTGCCTGCTTTCGCTTTGAGGGCATGCGCGCATCTTTAGTTGTCGTCTTGCTGCCTGATAAGTCTCGCTCTGTAACGACCAAGATGCCTGCGTGCTCGCTACGGAAACCAAAACCAAGAGTTGATTGGGTAATGTGAATAGCGCCCTTAGTTGGCGTGGCTTTAAGCGATTGCACCATCTGTACAGGCAGATCAGCGTCACGGAAGATGCCGGCATAGCGCTCAGCCATACCGTGGCCAACTGTCGAAAAGATAACGCTCTCATGAGCTTCTAGCCCAGTACGCAATAGTTCGCAGAGGGCTTCAACGCTTCCACGCATCGGATCAATCGCTGCAATATCAAGAAAATGTGCATCGGTATCGAGATCGCTACCGAATGGGTTGAGAGAACCTATATGCATACCCAGCGCGGTGTGTTCTTCACGTAAGGCATCCCAAGAAAGATAGGTGACCTTCTCAACGGGTAGAGGCGCACTGGCACCAATTGCAGCGTTAGACCAAGAAGCTTCCAAGAATTCTTCATTGGTCGCAATCAAATCTGCCGTGCGAGAACGGATGCGCTCGTCATCAATGAAGAGAATTTCTGTATCCGCCGGCATGCGTTGTGCGATGGTGTTGAAGTCATCAGTAAGCAACGGAATAAGTGATTCCATGCCATCAACAGTGATGCCATCGGCAATCTTGCCGATGATTTCAAGCGCACCTGGATATTGGCTCTTGAGTTTTTCAGCTCGCGCGCAGATTTCTGCGTTGAGCAAGAATTCGCGGCAGGGCAGAATAGAAAGCTTTCCGGTGACCGCTTCACTTGTGCGCTGATCGGCAACTTCAAAGTAGCGCAACTCTTCAATCTCATCACCAAAGAAATCAATACGAACTGGGTGCATTGCAAGAGGTAAGAAGACGTCAACAATTCCGCCGCGCACAGCAAACTCACCACGCTTTTCAACCAGATCTGTTCTTGTAAATGCTAGCTCTGTGAGATGAGTAATGAGTTCAGTCAGACCAATCTCTTGACCAATCTCAAGGGTCCAGAGTGGTTGTGTGGCAAGGGAAGCAATAAAGCGATGGATAACTGCGCGAACAGGAGCAACTACAACTGGATGTATGTCATCAGAGTTCTGCAGCGCGTAGAGCGTTGTAATTCTCTGTGCAACCGTGTCACTTCGCGGGCTCAGTCGTTCATGCGGCAGCGTTTCCCAAGCAGGAAATTCATAGACGCGCGCATGTAGATCGCGCAGACTTTCAGCCAGATCTTCAGCAGAACGAGAAGAGCTGGTGACTACCAAGATGGGACGTTGCTGCGCTTTGAGCGCGATCAAGAATGGATAGCTGGGAGGTGCAGCAACGATTTTGGCAGAATCAGATTCGAGCGCAGCAAGCACTTCAGTATCACTATGTAATACCGAGAGAATTCCTCTCATAGAAAGCGCCTCCAAACGACTCAAAGCCCCGCTTCACAAAGTGAGGGGGGCGAACAATCACAGTCTATCGACCTCGCTCAACCTGCGATAATTCGCAGGTGACTCAGGCGCCAAATCAGAATCTCGAAGCCAAGAGCATCGTTGAATCCGACGATGCCACCTTGCGCAGCGATGTGCGTCGCCTCGGTGATTTATTGGGCCAATCTCTTGTACGCCAAGAAGGTCAACAACTTCTCGATCTCGTTGAAAGTGTGCGCAAGAGCGTGCGCGAAGGTAGCGGCGTTGAAATTCTCAACAAGTTATCTGTAGATCAATCAGTTCAATTGGTGCGCGCATTTAGTACCTACTTCCACCTGGCTAATGTCGCAGAACAGGTGCACCGTTCCCGAGTTCTTGCTGAAGTCCGCGAACGCGGAGGTTCATGGATCACTCGCGCTATCGACAAGATTGAAGATGCCATCAACAATCCAGTTTCAGGCCACGAGATTACGCACGAGGCTTTACTGAAATGGATTACTGAACTTAACGTTCGACCTGTTTTTACAGCGCACCCCACTGAAGCTGCGCGCCGTTCTATTCTCGGCAAGTTAGGTGAAATTGCATCCTTGCTAGATACACCAAAGTCAGTTACACAAGAAGAACGTCTTGCTGAAACCGTTGATTTACTCTGGCAGACAGATGAGCTGCGTCTTAATCGTCCTGAACCACTCGATGAAGCGATGAATGCTCTTTATTACCTCGATGACCTTTCTGCCAACACAGTCCCTGAAGTTCTCAATGATTTTGCTCGCGAACTGAAGCGACTCAAGATTGATCTACCTGTCACAGCTCGCCCTCTGACCTTTGGTACCTGGATTGGTGGAGACCGCGACGGTAACCCAAACATCACTCCAGAAATCACTGAAGAGGCAGTTGTACTTCAGGTTAACCACGCCATCCGCACCACTATGGCTGCGATGAACCGACTTCGTCAGATGCTTTCTGTCTCAACTCGTATTGCAGGAGCAACACCTGAACTGAGCGCTTCTGTAGAAAAAGATTTAAAGAACATCCCAGAATTTGAACCACGTTTCTTGCGCCTTAATGTGCAAGAGCCATATCGCCTGAAGGCGACAGCAATCGTGCACCGTCTAGCTTTCACACGCAGTCGCCATGCCGCACGTGGACCACATGTGCCAGGGCGCGATTACAAGAACACCGCCGAACTATTAGCTGATCTGACTTTGATGCGCGATTCACTCTTTGCACACCGCGGTGAATTGCTTGCAACCGGCCTTCTTGAGCGCACTATCCGCACAGTCGCAGCCTTTGGCCTTACCCATGCAACTCTTGATATCCGCGAACATTCAGATGCTCATCACAACGTCTTGCAACAACTCATCGGCGGAAACTACAAGGAACTTTCTCACGAGGATAAGTTCCCAGTTCTTATCGAGCACTTAGCCTCAGATAAGAAGTTTGATACTTCATCCCTTGATGCTGCAGCCAGCAAAACCCTCAATACCTTTGTGGCAATTGAAGATCTGATCGAAAGATTTGGACCAGAAGTTATTGAGACCTATATCGTTTCGATGACCAAGGGTGCAGATGATCTGATTGCCGCTGCAGTGCTTGGTAAGCAGGCAGGACTTGTTGATATCTCACGTGGAATCGCCAAAGTTGGCTTTGCACCACTGCTTGAAACAGTTGCAGAACTTCGTGCCGCAGGAGAAATTCTTGAGAAGATGCTCGGTGATTCCACTTATCGCAAGGTAGTAGAGCTACGCGGTAACGTGCAAGAAGTGATGCTTGGTTATTCAGATTCAAATAAGGATGCTGGAATCGCTACATCGCAGTGGGAAATTCACCGCGCGCAACGCAAACTGCGCGATGTAGCAATGAAGCATGGCGTAAAGCTGCGCCTCTTCCATGGTCGCGGTGGATCTGTCGGCCGTGGTGGCGGACCAACATACGATGCACTTGTCGCACTTCCTTGGGGCTCTGTCGATGGACAGATCAAGATGACTGAACAAGGTGAAGTAATCTCAGATAAATACGCACTTCCAGCCCTTGCACGCGAAAACGTTGAGCTCACACTTGCTGCATCTCTTGAAGCCACAATTCTTAATCGCGGACCACGCCAAAGTAAAGAAGATTTAGATAAGTGGAATGAATGTATGAACCTAGTCAGCGATAACTCATTTAAGACTTATCGTGCGCTGGTCGATCACCCAGATCTGCCTGCATATTTCTATGCATCAACCCCTGTTGAACAGCTAGGAAATCTCTTCTTAGGTTCTCGTCCATCACGTAGACCTGATGCAGCTGGTGGCCTTGATTCACTCCGTGCAATTCCTTGGGTCTTTGGCTGGACTCAATCGCGTCAGATTGTTCCAGGCTGGTTCGGCGTTGGTTCTGGCCTCAAAGCTGCGCGCGAAGCAGGTAAGAGCGATGTTCTGCAGCAGATGCTGCGCGAATGGCACTTCTTCTCAACGTTTATCAGCAACGTTGAGATGACCCTAGCCAAGACCGATTTAGTAACAGCAAAGCGTTATGTTGAAACTCTGGTGCCAAAAGAGCTCCACCATTTCCTCGACACCATCACCGCTGAATTCCAGCTCACTGTCGATGAGATCTTGAAGCTCACTGGAAAGAGTTCGCTCCTTGGAGATCAAGCAGTTCTTGCTCGCACACTTCAAGTGCGCGATACCTACCTTGCACCGTTACAACTGCTGCAGATAACACTGCTCAACCGCGTGCGCCAAGAGGGCGCTGCTGCTGATCCAACTTTGATTCGCGCGCTCTTGCTAACTATTAACGGTGTTGCAGCAGGCTTACGTAATACCGGCTGATTAAGCCTTTACTCCTGCAAGATAAACCTGCAGAACTCTTATTTCATTTACCTTCTCTGGAGCCACTTTCAGCGGGTTCTTATCCAGCACAACAAAGTCAGCGTCAGCACCTACTGCAATAACGCCCTTGTTCCAGAAGTTTGAATAGGCAGCATCTTGCGTGTAATGAACTAGCGAATCTTCAAGTGAGACAGCTTCTTGCGGACTCCATGCTTGCGAACTTCCCGGTGCGCTGCGATGAGTAGGAACAGCGAGTGCTTCGAGAGGCACATGGCTTGTCACAGGCCAGTCGCTGCCATAACCAATACGTGCACCACTTTTTTGCAGCGAAGCTAATTGATACTGCTGGTTATTGCGCTTGGTCCCGATTCGAGGCTCAATCAGTTCTGCATTCATAGGATCTAGATAAGTCCAGAGCGGTTGAATATTTGCAATGACGCCAAGGGAAGCAAATCGTGGCAGATCATCAGGATGAATCAACTGTGCATGTGCAATGACAGGTCTGCGATCCCAGTGGGGATTTATCTTTGTCACCGCTTCAATCGCATTCAACGCTTGGCGTATGGCCGCATCTCCGATGGCATGGGCGTGAATTTGAAAGCCGAGCGCATCAAAGTGAACCATGGCATCGATGAGTTCATCTTCAGACCAGATAAGTAGACCTGTTGATTTCGGATCATCAAGATATGGCTCTAGCAGCGCTGCAGTACCTGCCGAGAGCGCGCCATCGCAGATAAACTTGATTGTCTTTGCGCTTAAATGCGAGCTACTTGGCAGAGCTTCAATCTCGCTGCGGAAAGAAACAAAATCCTTGCTGTAGCTGCGCCAGGTATCTGGTTGTGCCAAGAAGAAGAGATTTGTATCGATGGTAAGCACGCCACTTTTATCAGCTGCGATATATGCCTCGGGCATTCCTGGTTCAACCCATGCATCAGTTGCGCTTGTGACGCCAGCTTCAAGATAGCGCTGACAGGCCCAGCCAATCGCTGCCACATCATCGCGCAATGTTCGCTTCGGTGCTGCAGCTAAAACTAAATCGATAGCAGATGGTTCGCGCAGCGTTCCTTTCGGAGAACCATCGCTATAGCGAGCGATAGTTCCACCATCTGGATCAACGGTTGCGGCGGTAATTCCTGCAATTTCTAAGGCTTTTGAGTTGACCCAGACTGTGTGGTGATCAACGGCGTGAAGCACAATCGGAATAGCGCGGGAAGCTTCATCAAGGGAAGTAGCCTCAAAATCTCCACCAGCAACAACTGATGCTTCGTAAGCCCCGCCAATTACCCAAGTGGCGCTTGGATTACTTGCAATGTAGGCGCGAACTGCGGCAACAATTTCGGCAACGCTCTGCAAACCATTTACGTTGGGACCTTGACCTTCGCGACCAGCAAAGAGTGGGTGTGCATGCGCATCGATAAAGCCAGGTGCAAGAAACTTTCCTGTTAAATCAATGACCTCATCGCTGACTGCTTGCAGTGCATCACTGCCAAGTGCAATTACTTTGCCTGATTCGACTAAGACTGCACCTGTATAGGTAGCGCGCCCGCACCAGATTTCACCGCCGGTAAAGAGAGTCTTCATGGTGGCTTATGAGTTGAATTTTGATTGGGTGAGATCGAGCCCTTTTTCAATAAGAAATTCAACGCAATCAGCGCCGCGATCGATGAACTCTGCTAAATCTTTCTTCTCTTCCTTACTAAATTGCTTTAGGACAAAGTCGCCTGGATCTTGTTGTCCCATAGGACGGCCAATTCCAAGTCGCACGCGGAAGTAATCAGCTGTTCCAAAAGATGAAGTCAGCGATTTCAAACCATTATGGCCATTATCGCCACCAGCAACCTTGGCGCGAATGGCTGCGTATGGAATATCGAGCTCATCATGTAAAACAATGATGTTGGCTGGTTCAACAGAGTAGAAAGATGCCAGCGCTTTGATAGGGCCACCAGATTCATTCATATAACTCTTTGATTGAGCCAGAATGATTGAATGTGCATCAACGCCAACGCCCAATTTGTAAGCGGCGATATCGGTGCGTGATTTATGTGAAGAGAGCTTCACATTGTGGCGTTTTGCTAGATGGTCAATAACCATCTGACCCACATTGTGACGGGTGGCAGCGTATTCATCCCCGGGATTACCGAGACCCACTACCAACCACGTCATAAGTGAAAGGGTAAAGGTTGTTAGTCCTTCTTCTCAGCATCTGCTGCAGGTGCCGCAGCTGCATCAGCAGCAGGAGCTGCAACAGCAACTTCTTCAACCACAGTTGAACGCTCTGAAAGGTGAACGATGATTGTGTTCGCTGGGCTGACAAGAGTCGTGCCTGCAGGAAGTACAACATCTGAAGCGTACTTCGATGTTCCAGCAGCCATTCCTTCAATATCAAGAACAAGGAACTTAGGAATCGAAGTAGCTTCAGCTTCGATTTCAATTGTGTTGTGCTGTGTCTCAAGAATTCCGTCTGGATCGTGCTTTCCTTCAGGGTGAACAGGAACAGCAACAACTACCTTCTCGCCGCGGCGGACAAGAACGAGGTCGATGTGCTCAAGAATCTGCTTAAGTGGATGGCGAACTACAGACTTAGGAAGTGTGAGCTCGGTCTTTCCATCAATATCAATATTGAGAAGAACGTTTGACTCTTTTAGAGCAACGCCAAGTTCGCGTGCTGGAAGAGTGATGTGAAGTGGCTTCTCGCCATGTCCGTAGATAACAGCAGGAACCAAACCTGCAACGCGTGCACGACGTGAAGCACCCTTACCGAATTCGGTACGTGTAACGCCCTTGATTGATACTTCTGCCATTGTGATGCTCCTTCGTTGCTGTTATCGAACTTCTTCGTGTTGCGAAGTTCCAGCAGGAGTTGATACCTACGCCGTCGATCACGGATAAATTTCACCCTCGCCGGAACGAGGTGAAGGTTAGCGTGGTTTAGCTGTGTCCGTCAAAAAGGCTGGTTACTGAGCCATCCTCGAAGACTTCGCGGATGGCGCGAGCCAAGAGCGGGGCAATCGAGAGCACGGTCAATTTATCGAACTTCTGGTCTTCAGAAAGTGGCAGTGAATCAGTGACAACGATTTCGACAGCTCTTGAATCGCGCAGCCTTTCAACGGCAGGACCTGAGAAGACTGCGTGAGTAGCCGCAATAATCACATCTTTTGCTCCAGCGTCGAAGAGCGCCTCTACTGCTTTCGTAATAGTTCCAGCAGTATCGATCATGTCATCGATAACTACGCAGGTGCGACCTTCTACTTCACCAACTACTTTGCCGACGACGGCTTCGTTAGGAACCAATGGATCGCGGGTCTTATGGATAAATGCAATTGGGCACCCACCAAGAAGTTCTGACCAACGTTCTGCCACGCGCACGCGACCAGAGTCTGGCGAGACAATAGTGAGTTTAGAGCGGTCAACTTTGCTGCCAACGTAATTGGCCAACATTGGAAGTGCGAAGAGATGATCTACTGGACCATCAAAGAAACCTTGAATCTGTGAAGTGTGAAGATCTACCACCATCAGACGATCTGCGCCGGCTGTCTTAAACAAATCTGCCATGAGTCGCGCGGTGATTGGCTCGCGGCCGCGGCTCTTCTTATCTTGGCGCGCATATCCGTAGAACGGTGCGACAACGGTAATGCGCTTTGCAGATGCACGCTTGAGCGCATCAATCATGATGAGCTGTTCCATGATTTGTTTGTTAATGGGAGTTGAATGTGACTGAATCACAAATGCATCGCAACCACGGACTGATTCTTCAAAGCGGACGAAGATTTCTCCGTTGGCAAAATCGTAAGCAGATGTTGGAGTTAGAGGAATACCTAGTTCAGTAGCGACTTGTTCAGCTAACTCTGGGAATCCGCGGCCGGAAAAAAGTCGAAGTTTTTTCTCTGACGATAAACGGATCTCGCTCAAGGAAGTTAGCCCTTCTGCTCGTCGTTGCTGTGGCGCGCAGCCGCCTCAGCTGATTTAGTGCCAGGACGCTTACGCAGAACCCAACCTAGTACATTTCGCTGCTTTGCCCTACCGACACCAATTGCGCCGGCCGGAACATCTTCGGTAATGACAGAACCGGCGGCTGTATATGCGCCATCTCCGATTGTCACTGGTGCAACGAGCATTGAATCGCTGCCGATACGAACGTGATCGCCCACTACTGAATAATGCTTTTCGACGCCGTCATAATTAACAAAGATAGTTGCCGCACCAATATTGGTGCCTTCTCCGATGATGGCATCTCCTACATAGGACAGATGTGGAACTTTTGAGCCTTCGCCCAGAGTTGCATTCTTCATCTCAACGTATGCGCCAACCTTTGAACCGCTTAACAATTTCGTGCCAGCTCGCAGATAGGAATATGGGCCGACGTTTGCGCCTTTTCCGATAGTTGCCTCAAAGCAGTGTGACTCGATGATCTTCGCGTCATTGAGCACTGTGCAAGATTCAAGTACTGCGCGTGGCCCAATCACAGCGCCAGATGCAATAGTTGTTTTTCCGAGAATCGCTGTACCGGGATAAATAGTGACATCACTTTCGATTACTGCAGTGGCATCAATCCAGGTCGTCATCGGGTCTATTATTGAAACACCAGCACGCATCAAATCTTCATTAATGCGATCGCGTAAGAGAGCTGCAGATTCTGCAAGCTGGACGCGATCATTGACGCCAAGAATTTCGATGAAGTCATCAATCAGAACTGCAGCAATCTTTCCGCCTTCGTTGCGCAAGATTTCAATGACATCGGTCAAATAAAGCTCGCCCTGTGAATTATCGTTCTTTAACTTGCCGATTGCACTCGCTAGCTTGGCAGCATCGAAGGCATAGACGCCAGAGTTGACTTCGATGATCTCGCGCTGGATTTCATCAGCATCACGTTCTTCAACAATACGGAGCAAGGAATCATCATCGCCGCGAACAATGCGGCCATACCCGGTTGGATCTGGGTGTTCGGCAGTCAATACCGATGCGGTAAAGCCACCTGCATGGTGTTCGGCTAGAAGCTGAGAAAGAGATGCCCCAGTAAGCATGGGTGTATCGCCGGCGAGAACCAAGATGGTGCCGCTTGGCTTGAGACCTGCGAGCGCTAATTGCGTTGCATGTCCGGTGCCACCGCGTTTTTCTTGAAAGATGGTGACAGCGCTCGGTGCGATCTCTGCAATATGCGCTTCAACTTGTTCGCGACCTGCGCCAACTACAACGCGAACGTTCTTAGGGCTAAGTGCATCAACAGCGTTGAGAACATAGCCGACCAATGTGCGACCTGCGATGGGATGTAAGACCTTGGGCGTACTCGACTTCATGCGAGTTCCTTCACCAGCAGCGAGAATCACTACGGTTTCAAGGCTCATGTCGTAAGTCTACCTGTGGCTCCGCTCTTTACTACTGCGGAGCAATTGCTCCGCCACTCTTCCTTGCGGAGCAACGCTTTGCTCCGCCACCAGGTATCGATCCTGGACCCTGGGCTTCAAAGGCCCATGTGCTAGCCACTACACAATGGCGGAACCTATATTCTCCCTTATCTTCGGCAGTGCTCGCGACCACTAAACTCATTTCTTATGGGAAGCCAATCACTTGAGCGCGATGAAGTAGACCGCCTCATAGCCGCTTGGAAGCGCGAACGCCCCGATTTAGACCTCTCTCCCCTTGCAGTCCTTAGTCGCATCACCCGTATTGCGCGCCATCTCGATATTGCGCGGCGTGATGCATTTGGTGATCTAGAAAATTGGGGCTTCGATGTTCTTGCCGCCCTTCGTAGAGCAGGCGAACCACATCAACTTTCACCGGGTCAATTAATGCAAGAGACTCTTGTTACGAGCGGAACCATGACCAATCGACTTGATCGCTTAGAAGAGTTGCAACTTATTACTCGCGAACCAGATCCCAACGATGGTCGCGGCTCGCTCGTGACCTTAACTCGGGCAGGTATGCGCGCAGTCGATTCAGCGATGGAAGATCTCTTAGAAAACGAGCGCGAGCTTCTGCAGAATCTCAGCGTGAAAGAACGTGAAGTGCTGGCAGATTTGCTCAGCAAACTCGTTACTGAATTTGATGAGAGTTAATTAGTTACTAATCACTTTGGCGCCATGAACTGGGCCATGTGCTCGCGCCACACTTCCGACAACTCCACTGGCAGTTAAGGCAACTGCAAGATCTAAACCGGAATCTTCATCGGCAACCAAGAACGCAACTGTTGGACCAGAGCCAGAGACGATTGCGCCGAGGGCTCCGTAATCGCGGCCAACTTCGAGAACCAGGCTTAACGCTGGGCGAAGTGAACATGCGGCGTTCTGTAGATCATTAGTAAGTGCTCGTCCCACAGCCTCTGCATCTGCAGCAAGTAGAGATTGCATCAAGAGATCAGAAACTTGCGGAGGAGCAATATCTAATTCAGCGCGCATGCGATCACATTCGGCATACACAGCAGGAGTTGAGAGACCAACGCTAGAAAGAGCCAAGACCCAGTGATAGGTACCGCGCGAAAGCGCCGCCGTAAGTTGATCACCGCGACCTTGCCCAATCGCAGTTCCGCCAGAGATCATAAATGGCACATCACTACCTAGTTCAGAGCCCAGGGCATGGAGCTCTTCGCGCGACATCTCTAATTGAAAGAGCGCATCCATAGCTACCAAAGTGCCTGCTGCATCCGCACTTCCGCCGGCCATACCGCCGGCGACAGGAATGGATTTCTTGATCTCAATATGAACATCGGTATCAAAATCAAACTTTTCACCAATCAGCTGCGCAGCTTTCACGGCGAGGTTGGAGTGATCTTCGGGAACGCCGTGGGTATGTTCGCCGCTGACTGCAATCGTGACTCCACTGCCAGCTTTGGATTTGGTAACAGTGACATCATCAAAGATAGAGATAGCTTGAAAGACAGAGACCAAATTGTGATAGCCATCTGCCTCTTTGGGTCCCACAGAGAGCTGCAGATTTACCTTGGCAGGTACTCGCACAGTGATTGAATTTGGGGCCACGATAAAACTCTACCCAAGTTTCGCAATTGCGCAGAAGCTATGGATATCGAGCGATTCACCGCGCAACGTGGGATCAATACCTGCTTCTGTCAGCACCGCTTCGGCCGCTGCTGAGCCGCCATACATTGATGAGAGCGCAGAGCGGAGCATCTTGCGGCGCTGCGCAAAAGCTAAATCAATGATTGCAAAGACTTTCTTGCGAAGTTCTTCATCGCCCGGAGTTGCCCGACGAGTAAATGCAACTAGTTTGGAATCAACGTTAGGTTGTGGCCAGAAAATATTTCGTGAAACTGAACCTGCTCCTGTGACATCTGCCCACCAGGCCGCCTTAACGCTAGGAATTCCATACTCTTTTGAATTTGGCTTGGCAGCCAGGCGATCTGCAACCTCTGCCTGCACCATAACAACACCGCTGCGAAGTGAAGGAAGAATTTCAAGCAGATGCAAGAAGACAGGGACAGAGACGTTGTAAGGAAGGTTGGCAACCAACACAGTTGGATCTGCTGGTAACGCTTTTAAAGTGAGCGCATCTTCATTGATGACAGTAAGCAGATGGGCGCGATCTGTATGAGCAGCAACGGTAATTGGTAGTTGCCCAGCCAAGCGAGAATCAATCTCAACTGCGATCACTGATTGCGCCTCTTCCAGCATCGCCAGAGTAAGCGAACCCAAGCCCGGGCCAATCTCAAGGGCAATATCGGTTGCAGTGACCCCTGCTGTGCGAACAATCTTTCGGCAGACATTGCCATCATGAACAAAATTTTGACCGAGTGATTTAGATGGTTTGAGATCGAGTGTGGCTGCAAGTTCGCGTATTTCTCCCGCTCCCAGCAAACTCATGCGAAAGACCCGAAGATACGTTCTGCATTATCTGAAAGCGCTGTCGCCAGCTCTGCTACATCTTCATTGCGCTCTGCCGCCATTGCGCGAACGATATTGGCAATCTGCGCCGGAGTATTGAGAGCACCGCGATGAGGCATCGGCGCCAAGAATGGTGAGTCAGTTTCAACTAGAAGTTGGTCATGCGGAACGAGCTTTACGGCATCTCTTAGCGCAGGCGCGTTCTTAAAGGTCATTGTTCCGGCAAAAGAGAGAATGTAGCCGCGATCAATACAAATCTTTGCCATCTCTACATCGCCTGAGAAACAATGAAAGACAGTTTTTTCTGGGGCTCCTACTTCAAGAAGCACAGAGAGAACATCTTCATGCGAATCACGGTCGTGGATTACCAGCGCTTTATTGGTCCGCTTCGCTAAATCAATATGCCACTTAAAGGAATCTTGCTGGCGCTTTCGTAGCTCTGGCGGTGTGCGAAAGTAATCAAGGCCAGTTTCTCCGATGGCGCGTACTCGCGGCTCTTGCGCCAACTTCTCAATGATCGCCCAATCTGCTTCAAGATCTGCAACTACTGGCGCTTCGTTGGGATGAAGCGCAACGGCAGCAAGTACTCTGCCAGGAAAGGCATTTGCCATATCAACGCACCACTGCGATTGCTCAGCTGAATAACCCACCTGCACGATGCGATCAACATTGACTGATTTGGCATCATCTAAGACTTTTCTGACAGCTTCTGAATCGGGCGCTTCATTGGTCACAATCTCGATATGCGCATGTGCATCAACTGTTGGAACAGGGAGCGCTTCGGGTAGCGGTGCTTGCTCGCGATCTATATCGCGGTTGTGGCGATCAGCCATAGAAAATTACTCTTTAACTTCTAACCGCGGAAAGAGAACTGGGGTCTTTGTGACAGTTGCACCTGGCGGTAGCTGTCCCCATTTTGCAACGCCGCTAATGGGTTGTGCGCCAATTTCACCGAGCACAGATTTCGCACCGAGTGATTCCCACAAGATCTCAGTTGTTGCTGGCATTACCGGATGCAGCAGAACTGCAAGTGCGCGCAGCGATTCAGCGGTGTTATAGAGAACTTCTTCTAGTACTGCTTGATTGGCAGGATCTTTAGCAAGAATCCAAGGTTCTTTGATTGTGACATATCCATTGACCTGCTTGCAGAAATCCATCACCGCGTTGATTCCGCCCTGGAAATCGAGAGCGACCATGGCTGCATCGCACTTTTCAACAGTTGCAGTGAGCGCTTCTGCCAAAGCACCATCTTTCGCAACTGCAGGGACTTTGCCGCCACAATACTTTTCGATCATGGCAGCAGAACGTGATGCCAGATTGCCAAAGTCATTGGCAAGTTCAGAGGTATAGCGCGCGCTCATATCTTCCCAGGAGAAAGATCCATCAGAGCCAAATGGAATCGCGCGTAAGAAGTAATAACGGAAGGCGTCAACGCCAAAGTGGTCGGTGATATCAGATGGTGCGATACCAGTGAGCTTTGACTTACTCATCTTCTCGCCGCCCACCAATAACCAGCCGTGGGCAAAAACTTTCTTTGGAATATCAATACCGGCAGCCATCAACATCGCTGGCCAAATCACAGCATGAAAGCGCAAGATATCTTTTCCAACTAAGTGCACATCAGCTGGCCAAGTGGCGGCAAACTTCTTGCCACCTTCAGAGTCGGGAGCATCTGTCAGGCCTACGGCAGTTGCGTAGTTGAGCAGAGCATCAAACCAAACGTAGACAACTTGATCGGTATCCCAAGGAACAGGAATTCCCCAATCAAAGGTAGAGCGCGAAATTGATAAGTCAGAGACGCCGCCTTCGAGGAATGCAATTACTTCGTTGCGCGCACTTTCAGGTTGGCAAGCTTCTGGGTTCTTCTTGTAGTGATCAAGGAGTGCTTGCGTAAATTCTGAGAGTTTAAAGAACCAGTTGTTTTCATTGACCATCTCAATGGGCTTGCTATGAATTGGGCATAGCTTTTCGCCATCAGCATCGATCAGATCTCCGGGTAGCTTAAATTCTTCACACCCTACGCAGTAAGGGCCTTCGTACTTACCTGCATAGATATGGCCGGAATCTTTTAGGGATTGCAGAAATTTCTGTACGCGCTCTGTATGGCGAGGCTCTGTTGTGCGGATGAAGTCATCGTTGGCGATATTGAGCGCAGTCCAATTAGGTTTCCACGCGTCGGCAACTAACTTATCGACCCATGCTTGTGGAGCAACGTTATTTTGTTCTGCAGTACGCATGACCTTCTGGCCGTGTTCATCTGTACCAGTTAAGAACCAGACTGATTCGCCACGTTGGCGATGCCAGCGAGTAAGAACATCTCCTGCCACCGTTGTATACGCATGGCCAATATGCGGCGCATCATTTACATAGTAAATAGGCGTAGTGAGGTAGAAGGATTTCATCGGCTCATCTTATTCGCATCGACTACCGCTGCATAAACGATCTTCTTGGGCAGGCTAAGTTCTTCGGCTACTGTCGCAATCGCCGCCTTGCGATTCATGCCAGCTTGCTCATATTCACGTACTCGCGCCACTGCATCATCGGCGCTCTTGCTCTGGCTTCCTTCTTCAACGCCGGCGATTACCAATGTGATTTCGCCAAGTACTTCTCGGGAATCGGCCCAAGTAACGAGCTCTGCTAAAGAGCCGCGAATAGTCTCTTCATATGTCTTAGTCATTTCGCGACAGATAGCAGCGCGGCGAGTACCACCGAGAACCTCAGCTGCTTCAACTAGTGATTCATGGAGTCGGTGAGGAGCTTCAAAGATAACCATGGTGCGCTCTTCAAAACGTAACTTCTCGTAGAAGGTATTTCGGGCACCTTGTGCACGTGGCGCAAAACCTTCAAAGGTAAAGCGATCTGTGGGTAGACCAGAGAGCGCAATCGCCATAGTTGGCGCACTTGGTCCAGGAATGACAACAGTTGGCAGATTTTCAGTAATTGCATCGCGCATCAAACGAAAACCAGGATCGCTGATTGTTGGCATGCCTGCATCTGTGACTACCAATACTTCTTTTCCTTCGCGGAGCAGAGAGAGAATTTCAGCAGTACGTTCTTTCTCATTTCCTGCAAAGAAGGAGATGATGCGAGCAGTAAATGTCACCTCAAGATCAGATGCAAGACGATGAAAACGTCGAGAATCTTCAGCAGCGATAATTTCAGCGTTTTCAATTGCTTTTTTTAGACGCGCGCTTGCATCGAGCGGATTTCCTAGCGGAGTCGCTGCAAGTACTAGTGTCATATGCGCATCTTCCCATATTCTGTACTCATGGTTGCAGGTATCGCTCCGATACTCATCGCACTGGCTTCATTTTTCCTACGTCTGTTTAATCTGGGAGATATCAAGACATTTATCTTCGATGAGGTCTATTACGTCGATGGTGCACGCGACCTTCTCAAATTTGGCGTAGAAGTTTCTGGAAATAGCCCTGAATTCATCGTCCACCCACCCATCGGTAAATGGCTGATTGCCAGTGGAATTCAAGTATTTGGCGATAACGCTTTCGGTTGGCGTTTTGCTACAGCTCTCGCTGGCTCGCTCATGATTCTGCTTATTGCACTCATTGCACATCGCCTCTTTAGAAACCCACTCCTTACCGCTCTGGCTAGCGCGTTGATGGCAGTTGATGGATTGGCTTTGGTGCATTCGCGCACAGCGTTACTCGATAATTTCCTTGCGCTCTTTATCTTGGCTGCTAGCTACTTCTTCCTTCGCCGCCAATATTGGTGGACTTCACTTGCCTTGGGTTTAGCACTTGGCACTAAATGGAGCGCGGTCTACTTCATCGCTATCTTCGGAATGATTGCGCTCTATCGTGCCTTTACTTATCACTCTGGCAGAGCGCTTATTCGTCCGACCTTAGAACGCATTTCACAATTCGCACTACTACCTGCTCTGATTTATTGCGCGTCGTGGATAGGTTGGTTTATCTCTGGCCGCGGATGGGCACGAGATTATTCTTCAAATATCGTCTCTTCATTTATTCATTATCACCAACAAATTCTTGGTTTTCATACTTCACTGACTGAGAAGCACACATATGAAGCTAACCCTTGGAGTTGGTTGATTATGGGTCGTCCCACATCTTTCTTCTATGAATCACCAAAAGGTTGCGGTGTAGAGAGTTGTTCCCAAGAAATCTTGGCGCTAGGCACACCGCTGCTCTGGTGGAGCGCAGCAGCGGCCTTATGTGTGGTTGTTGGCATGTGGCTACGTGGAGTGCTCGCACGCCACTTTGATCCTGCGTTAACAATTATTGTGGCTGGTATGGCTGCGGGTTATCTACCGTGGTTCTTCTACCAATCACGCACAGTATTCACCTTTTACGCAATTGTCTTTCAGCCATTTCTTATCTTGGCTTTGGTGTACTGCGCACAGATGGCGCTCACTAAATTCGGCAGAAAAGGCGTTATTGTCATTGCCTCGATCTTTATATTGATAGCCGCTAACTTCATCTACTTCTTGCCGTTATACACGGGCGATGTAATCACCTACGAAGCATGGCGTGCTCGGATGTGGTTCCCGAGCTGGATTTAGCGAGCTGAACTATTCGTTAGCGGCGCGACTATCGCGTAGGCGACGAACAGCCTCTTCAGCCAATTGCTGATCAAAGATTTCATCTTGTGAAGGAGCCGCAGCTGCCAGCGCTTCACGCTCAAGGCGTTGTTGCTCTTCGCTCCATTTACCAGGTTCTGTCAGGTCGATGATGCGCTTTGCAGTTACCGCCTTAGGTGCATTTACATAGGTAGGTAGCGGTACTTCATTTGGTTGCCACTCAGCGCGTGCTTGCGCTGTGCCTTTAGGAAGGAGCGTTACTCCTGAGAGTTCGCGCTCTGAAAGCGGAATCCAATGTTCTTGGTTAATGACTGCCGCATGTGCTGACTTAGAGGTAACAACATCTGCAAGATTTGTATGTGAAACACCATCTGTTGTGCGATGAAGTTGATCAACGCGGCGACGTTGAATCTTTTCGTGGTTCACCTGTCTGCGCACATGTGCGATGTAAATCAGAAGCGCAGTGACAGGAATTGCAATAGAGATGTACGCGAGTGTTTGCATAATTGCACCTACCGTCGTGAGGATAAGAGTTGTTGTGATGAGAAAAAAGATAATTCGGCGGCGAAGTAGCTGCTGTGCGACTCGACCTGCACGGTCAACATCTGTGTAGATGACTCCAGAGTTTTGTAAGGATCCAGGATTTGCACTTGCTACTACGCGAAGAGCGCTTTTATATTTTTCGACGCTCTTTCCTGAGAATTCATTCTTGTTATGTACCCAGCGAGGCAGAAAATAGGCAACCCACATGCCAATAATCGCTAGATAGATAATTCCTGAAGCCATGATGGGTAAAGGTTAGGGGCGTGCCCCATCAACCCCGTGGATTTCAAGGGGGGTTTATTGAATTAATTCGTTGTACTTAACAAAGCTGACATGGTCTCGCCAAGCCCCATCTATATGTAAAAACGCTTTGCGATGGCCTTCAAATGTAAATCCCGCCTTCTCGGCGACCTTGCATGACGCTGCATTTTCGGGGCGCACATTGATTTCAATGCGATGTAATCCCAATTCTGAGAAGCCAAAAGATGAGAGCAGCGTTACTGCTTGGGTTGTGTAACCGCGATTAGCGAAATTTCTATCAATCCAATAGCCGATATGGCCCGCACGCAAGGCCCCGTAGATCACTCCGCCCAACGTTATCTGCCCAATCAGGTTCTCGCCTTTCCAGATAAGGAATGAATATGAGCGTCCTGCGCGGGCTTCACGATTGAGCGCGTGCACCATCTCAAAGAAGGATGGGCGCTTACTAATGAACTCACTTGCTGGAGATCCTGCCGGGACTTTGGGAAGTGTGGCCTCCCAAGGGCTTAGCCACTCTTTGTTTTCGACTCGAACGCGGTTCCATTTACTTCTATCGCGAAAACGTGCTGGGCGGAGAAAGATTTCTTCTCCATGGAGCACCAATGGCCACATGGCTATAGGTAGCGTCGTTCGAGAACAACCACAGTCACCTCTGCGCCAGCTGAAAGATCGGTTTCACCTTCAGGGACTGCGATGAATGAGTTGGCGTCAGAGAGCGTAGCTTGTTCATCTTGTGAGCTAAGAGGCAGTACCGATTTTCCATCTTCGCTCAAAATTGCTCGGACATAAGAGCGCATCCCACCAGATGATGTAAGCGCTTTTTCGAGTTTGGCCTTCACTGATGGGCGATGAATGGTTGCAGTACCGAGCATCGTGCGAATCATCGGGCGAATCAAGAGTTCAAAAGATATGTAAGCAGCGATTGGGTCTCCGGGAAGTGTGACCACTGGAGTTTTATCTGGCCCAATCGTGCCAAAGTTATGGCGTCCGCTGGATTCAATCGCTATCTCAACGGTTTTAATCTCGCCCATCTTGGCAAGAGTGCGAGTGATCAAATCAAATGAATCATCATGGCGTTCGCCAGAGATAATGATGAGGTCTGCGCGAACCAGCTGATCTTCAATCACGCTCTGCAGTTGGGCTTCGTCATCAGGAATTGAATGCACGCGATAGGCAACTGCTCCGACTTCGCGAACTGCAGTTGTGAGCAACCAAGAATTTGTCTCGTACTCTTCATCTGGTTTTAGCGGCACACCTGGTTCAACTAAATCAGGGCCAGCTGAGATCACAACTACTCGTGGATGAGGGCGGGTTGGAAGATGATCAAGACCGATAGAGGCAGCTAGCCCAATCTGCGTTGAGCGAATTCGACTGCCGGCCTTCATGACTAAACGTTCACCAGCGTAGACATCTTCAGCGAGGGTGGCATCGTGAGCATCGAGAAGCGGCATATCAAATGGCTCAAGCGGTTGGCAGAGCTCTAAAAGAGAGGTGAGTACTTCATCTACGCGCACACGTTCTGACATAATCACTAACCTTACTTGCAGAGTACTTACTTCGAGGGGATTTACATGGGTATCAGCGAAGAAAAGGTTGCACTTCGTACCCGATATCGCCAGGAACGTAATGCGCGTTACATCGAACATAGCTTTGAACATCTGGCAACATCACACGAGTTTTCTGCAGCAAAGGTAATCGCAAGTTACCGCTCATATGGCGATGAACCAGATACTTCAGCGCTCAATCGAAAAATCATTGCACTCGGAAAGACTTTGCTACTGCCTCGAATTGATGGGCAGGCTCTGCAATGGGTGAAATGGAACGGCGAAGATTCATCGTTTGCCAAGAAGAAAAAGATTGAAGAACCGCTCGGGGATGCAATATCTGATCTATCAACAATCGATCTCATTGTGGTCCCTGCACTTCGCATCGATCGCAAGGGGTATCGCCTTGGACAAGGCGGTGGTTATTACGATCGCGCACTTGCGCAGATCATCGCTTTCTCTATCGGTCTGATTCACCCCGATGAGATATCGAGTGAAGATTTGCCACGCGAAGATTGGGATATCCCTTTGAGCGCTGCAGCAACTCCAGATTTAGTCTTGCGCTTTAGCCGATAACTTAAGGAAGATTACGCGCAATGACGATGCGCTGAATCTGATTGGTACCTTCGTAAATCTGCGTCAATTTAGCATCGCGCATCATTCGCTCGACGGGATAATCTGAAACATATCCATATCCACCAAGTATCTGTACAGCATCTGTTGTGACCTTCATAGCAACATCTGTGGCATAGGTCTTGCTAGCTGCTGAGAAGAACTTGAGATCTTTATCTAATCGTTCGCTCTTGGCAGCAGCTGCATATGTAATCTGGCGAGCAGTTTCGACAGCTATAGCCATATCCGCCAACATAAACTGCACGCCCTGGAAGTCAAAGATCTCTTTTCCAAATTGCTTACGTTCATGTGAATACTTCTTAGCAAAATCAAGGGCTCCTTGAGCGATACCTAAAGCCTGTGCTGCAATGGTGATGCGAGTGTGATCAAGTGTGTCCATCGCTAAAGCAAAACCTTTACCTACTTCGCTAATGCGACGGTCATCGCCGATTTCAACGTTATCGAAATAAACTTCGCGAGTAGGTGAACCTCTAAAGCCCATCTTCTTCTCAGGCGCCCCAAATGACACTCCTGAGTCAGATTTCTCTAGGACGAAGGCTGTAATTCCTTTTGATCCTAAAGATGGATCTGTCTGAGCAATAACTGTGTAAAACTCAGATTCGCCAGCGTTGGAAATCCATTTCTTGCTGCCGTTAATAACCCAGCCATCGCCCTTTCGTTCAGCTTTTGTCTTGAGCGCTGATGCATCTGAACCAGCCTCTGATTCAGAGAGGCAGTAAGAGAAACCTTTTCCTTGCGCCAGTGGACGTAGCCAGCGCTCTTTCTGTTCTTTACTTCCACTCAAGATAAGTGGCAGAGAGCCCAACTTGTTTACTGCAGGGATTAGGGATGCTGAAGCACATACGCGGGCGACTTCTTCAATCACTAAACATGCAGCTAGGGCATCAGCGCCATCGCCACCGAATTCAGTAGGAACGTGTGCTGCAAAGAGCCCAGCCTTTACGAGTGCGTTATGTGCTTCTTGTGGGTAACGGTGATCAGCATCGACTGCTTGCGCAAATGGTGCAATCTCTTTTTCAGAGAGAGCGCGCACGCTGCTACGAAGTTCGTTGTATTCAGCAGGAAGAGTAAAGACATCTTCAAGACTCATGACCTTCCCTCTTTCTCATCGCGTCGCTGCAATTGGCTCAGATAATTATTGTATTGGGCTAACTCATCTGGTTCACCCATGGCTGCAAGGCGGGCTTCATTGCGGTCGATGCGCTTGGTTTCGCGTTTGTCATCGCGCATCCACTGAATAAAGGTGGCAATGAGCGCCAGGATGATTGGGATCTCGCCCATCGCCCAACCAATCGAACCACCGGCGTTTTGGTCGGCAAGTAAATCTGTGAGCCATGGAGTCTGTAAAGAGGCGTAGTAGCCACCATCTAGAAGAGTAGTAGAAGAGATAACTGCGATTGAGAAGAAGGCATGGATGCTCATCGCTGCAAAGAGAACAACGATGCGAACTATGTATGGAATCTTCTTTGGATTTGGATCAATTCCAATGATGACATGGAAGAAGAGGAAGCCCGCCAATAGGAAGTGAATATTCATAAAGAGGTGTCCTGCATGAGACTGCATCAAGTTGCCAAATAAATCAGTGAAGTAAAGAACGAAGAGCGAGCCATCGAAGAGAGCTAACGCAGTAATCGGATTAGTCAAAATCACTGAGTAACGAGAATGTAGGAGGGCGATCAACATGCCGCGTACCCCGCGTTCTTCTGGTGTGCGACCAAGCGGCAAGGTACGCAGCGCTAAGGTGACAGGAGCGCTGAGCACCAAGCCAATTGGCGCAATCATGCCAATGACCATGTGAGCGATCATGTGATATTCAAATGAGAAGAGCGCATAAACGCCAAGGCCACCACTCGTTGCATAATCAATTGCTGAGATTGCTAAGGCAAATGAAATTGTTCTACCTACCGGCCACTTATCTCCACGTTTTGTTAATACAACTACTCCCTTGATGTAGAGAGCGACCAATACGATGAGAATTCCCATGATGAGAGCATCTGGCTGATAGAGAAACAGTAAACGCGCCAAAGTCGGTTCTTCTGGCGTTGCAACACCAACAATGGAAAGCGCTACAGAGTTACCGACATCAGCACGTGCCGGTGGTTCAGATTGCGCCAACCAACTTCCGATGAAGAGTAGAGCTCCCATAATGAAGGCTTCGACTGCAACAAAACGTCCTAATAGTTTGAATCCAGTTGAACTACCTTGCGCTAACTGGAGGCGATTGCGATAACCCAGGTAGAGCAACACAAAGGTGAGTACAGCTTTGACCATAATTATTCGCGCGTAACCAGATGACCAAGCATCTATGAAATTCAAGCGCACCCAGGCATTCGCAGCACCACTAATTACAACTGCAATTGCAGTCCATAACGCCATCTGGCTAAAGCGAGGAAGCGCAAACTTACGATCGCTATCTGGCAAAGCCACGATGGAAAAGATTCCACCGACCCAGAGTGAAAGCGCCACCACGTGTACTGCCAGCGAACCTACAGCTAGCTGATGTGAACCACTGGAAGCGCCATGGCTTTGGAATACTGGGATTATCAGAGTGATAAGTGACAAGAGCAAGAGAATCGTTGCCGCGAGAACTGTGCGAACAAAACGAATCGCAAGTGCAATCACTGCAATCATGGCTATTTGAACACCTAGATACTGGCCAAGATCTACCTGGGTAAGAAATGATTGCAAGGTATTGCGCTCAAGCGCATCCGAAAAAGTTGTACCAAGAATGTTTGCCAGAGTGAGAAAGATATGAAGAGCGCTAGCAAGTAACCAAACTCCGGCAAAGGCAGTTGCACGTTGGCGAACCTTGAGGGCGCCATCTTGTAGCTTTCCTTGGTTTTCAACTAAGAGAAAAGCCATGGCAAGCAGGGCGCCTACAACTGCAAAGGCTGCTAGATAAGAGATTGATTTGTTAAGAGTTGCCAGTTCGCTCATCGATCGCGATAGAGCTTTCGGGCATATAGCGATAGCGCAATCGTGACGATGATTGCAGCAGCTAATAGGCCTAAGACAAAGATAGTTGTGCCTAAGTTATTCCCTGATGGCGTTGGCGTCATAGTTGGTTCAGGCGCTGGAGTTGCAATAACAGTTGGCTCCAGGAAGTTAAATGTGTAACTGCCAATCAGCGGAACTTCATTCTCAGCAAGGAGCGAGTAGTTAACTGTGTAGATTCCAGTTTTTACCAATTGCTTAAGGCCAATAACTGCATTAACGCCATCGACCATGAGCGCTCCATCATCAACGCGAACACCAGTTGGATCAGTAACCGAGATTTCGTTGCCTGTATCCATCAATGGAAATTCTGTGGTGATGGTTACGGCACTCGGCGCACTTTCAAGAGCGGCACCTGGGATTGGCGATGTTGAAACTAAAGTATTTGCTGTTGCTGGAGAAATTGCCAGAAAGAGAAGCCCCACAACAATGACAAGTGCGTTGGCCCGCTTCATTTCTTCCTCTTTCTCTTCATCACGTATGCTCAGGAGCGCCGTGGATTCGCGCCTATCGTCTCACCTCTTTAGACTTAGGGCTAGATAACCCTTACGAGAAAGGTCACACACTTTGCCTACATACCAATATGCATGCAGCGCCTGTGACCACGCCTTCGAGGCCTTTCAATCTTTCTCTGATGCGCCCCTTACCGAATGCCCAGAATGCAAGGGTGAAATTCGCAAGGTCTACTCAACTGTTGGAATTGTCTTTAAGGGATCTGGTTTCTATAAAACTGACTCTGCAGCAAAGCCTGCACCAGCTGCTAAAACTGAAACTTCAAGCAGCTAACTTAGTCCCACTCACTAATCATGGTGTGGGGGCTTATCCCCTTTTATTTCAGCAATGCGCTTGGCATCTTCGCTCTGATCTTCGCGGGGATCGCGTTCATCTTCCGTTGTTGCAGGAAACACATCGCTCATGCGCACAATCATCTCACTTTAATTAGAGTCAGATAGACACTTCCACCATAATTAGACCTATGTTTGAGAATCTAGGTCGAGTACTCGTTAATTATCGAAAAGCAGCAACTGCCCTCTTTATCATCGGAATTTTGGTAGCTGGCGCTGTCGGTTCTTTGATCTTCTCTCGCCTTGATTCAGGTGGTTACTCAGATCCCAATAGTGATTCCTACAAAGTTTATGAATACTTAAGAGATGACCTGAAGGTAGAAGATCCTGCTGTAGTGGTCGTCATTGATGCCGGTGATCGCGATGTCACAGAACCTGCCGTTGCTCAACAAGCTCTAGCGCTAGAAAAGATGATGGCAGAGGAAAAGGGCGTGACAAGAACGCTTTCATTCTGGGGATCTGGCGCTGATGCCAACCTGAAGTCTGCTGATGGTAAAGCTGCCTATGTTTTAATCTATGGAGAAGGAGAAGCATTCTCTCCAGATAGTGCAGATCTCGGAAAACTTTTCCAAGAAAAATATGATGGGGAGTTCTCTGGGCTAAGACTGTATGCCGGTGGCGTCGCAGTTGTGGGACATGCAATCACTAAGAAGATTTCTGACGATCTCAAGATTGCTGAAGCCATCTCAATTCCACTCACCTTTATCCTTCTCGCCTTCGTCTTCGGCGCTCTTGCCGCCTCAGCTATGCCTCTTATTGTTGGCGTATCTGCAATCGTCGGCGCCTTCTTTATTCTCTACTTAATCTCGCTCTTCACATCAGTAAGCGTTTACGCACTCAATCTGACCACTGGTATGGGGCTTGGGCTAGGTATCGACTATGCACTTTTGATGGTCAACCGATTCCGCGAAGAGTTGAATAAAGGAAAGAGCGTTGACGAATCGGTAATCACAACAATGGCTACTGCTGGAAAGACTGTCTTCTACTCTGGTCTAACCGTATTGGTCACGATGGTTTCTCTTACCTTCTTCCCACTTCCCTTCTTGAAATCATTCGGTTACGCCGGAGTTTCAGTTGTAGCACTTGCTGTCGTTGGTGCGATCTTTGGTCTGCCACCAATTCTTGCGATGATGGGTAAGCGAATTAACAAAGGGCCTGTTCGTAAATCTGCGATGAAGCCAACGGATGATGGGCGCTGGGCTGACACTGCTCGCTTTGTTATGCGTCGCCCTGTTCCGGTTGTGCTCTTATCTCTTATCGCACTTGGCATCATGGCCGCTCCACTGCAAAATATTTCATTCTCACAAGGTGACTCACGAATGCTTCCAGCATCAAATCCAGCAGCTATCGCGACCGCCTTACAAACTGAGCGATTCCCTGGCCAGACTGGTACTCCTATTGAAATCATCACCTTCGATGGCGCCAATAAAGTAGATGCACTCAATGAATACGCAAATCGCATCTCACAGGTTCCTGGAATCGTTGGAGTCATCCCACCTCAAGTAATTGGTGAAGATGTGCGAATAGTTGCCTACCAATCTATGTTGCCACGTACTCCAGAGTCACAGAAGTTGATCCATGACCTGCGTGATGTCAAAGCACCAGCCGGAACTCTTATCGGAGGAGTTGCAGCTGATTACACAGATTCACAAGATGGCATCTCGCGCACCTTGCCTTGGGCCTTTGGTTGGATTGCAATCAGCGTCTTACTTCTAGTCTTTATCTTTACCGGATCAATTATCTTGCCGATAAAGGCAGTTCTTCTCAATGTTCTCTCATTAGCTGCAACTATGGGCGTTCTTACGTGGGTATTTATCAATGGTCATCTGCAATGGCTGGTTGGTTCATTTACTGTGACGGGCAGCCTTGATACATCGATTGTTATCTTGATTGCAGTTGTTGTCTTTGGTCTATCCATGGACTACGAACTCTTCTTGCTCTCACGTATTCGCGAAGAACACTTAGCGGGTAAATCAAATGTAGATGCAGTTGCACTTGGATTGCAGCGCTCAGCACGCATCATCACTGCAGCAGCAGTTCTCCTTGCAGTTGTCTTTGCTGCCTTCGTAACAAGTGGAGTGACATCCATTAAGACGATGGGCTTTGGAGTAGCTCTTGCAGTACTTCTCGATGCCACGCTGATTCGCGGTCTGCTGGTGCCAGCTCTTATGCGCCTATTTGGTGAGAACAACTGGTGGGCTCCTAAAGCGCTGCAGCGATTTACTCTAAAACACTAGAGTCCTTTAGAATCCTCTAATGGATCTCATCGCTTCCCTGCAATGTGCAGATCAGCCCGGCATCGTGCATGCCATGACATCTGCTGTCCTCAATTGCGGTGGCAACATCATCGAGAACCAGCAATTTACTGACACCACAACAAATACCTTTGTGATGCGATCTCGTTTTGAAACATCCCAAGGTTTAGCCGCAGCGCAGAGCAGTCTCAATGATGGCCTCGGTAAGTTCGCGCCAGCGCTTCATATCCGCCCTACAGCGCAGAAGCCTCGCGCATTAGTTTTAGTGACTAAAGAGAGCCACTGCCTGCGCGACTTGATGTATCTGCTCGAACTCGGTGAGCTTCCAATTGAGATTCCACTAGTTATCTCAAACCGCGAAGATCTCAAATCTCTCGTTGAATCGCACAACATTCCATTCTTATATCTACCAGTAACTGCGGCCAACAAGGCTGAGCAAGAGAAAATCATGCTCGCAAAAATTGCTGAGCTAAAGATCGATTTCGTTGTTTTGGCTCGCTACATGCAGATTCTCTCTACTGAATTCTGTGCTGCAATGCCAGGCAAAATCATCAACATCCATCACTCATTCTTGCCAGGGTTTAAAGGTGCTAAGCCTTACCACCAGGCGCACGAGCGCGGCGTAAAGATCATCGGCGCAACTGCGCACTTCGTTACAGCTGATCTTGATGAAGGCCCAATCATTGAACAAGATGTCGCTCACGTAACTCATTCAGCAACTCCTGAAGAGATGATTGCACTCGGCCGTGATATCGAACGACGAGTACTCGCGCGTGCTGTAAAACTCTTTGCAGAGGACCGCATCTTTATTGTGGGTCATCGCACCGTTGTGTTTGCATAACTTTTCAATTAATTCTTAACGATGTGTCCCCGGCGGGAGTTGAACCTGCGACCTACCGCTTAGGAGGCGGTTGCTCTATCCACTGAGCTACGGGGACCTATTCACTTTTTATGCGATAACTTGGCAAAGGTTATCTCTATGGCTAGCCTTGGGCTAACACGCTCAACAACGGTCGTGTGTAATAAAGAATGAAAGGCCACCCATGAAAGCGCTCGTTATCGGCGCAGGCGGAGTTGGCAGTGCAATCGCAAATATCGCATCACGTCGATCATTTATCTCTGAAATGATCATTGCAGATCGCAATCTGTCACGCGCAGAAGCAGCCGTAACCAAGTTAAAAGACTCTCGATTCTCCGCAGCGGAGGTGAACGCCGCAGAACTTGAAGATGTCCGAGCTCTCATTCGTAAGGCAAACCCAGATATTGTTGTGAACGCGGTAGATCCGCGTTTTGTAATGCCTATCTTTTTGGCGTGCGAAATTGAAAATGTTAATTACATGGATATGGCGATGTCACTGTCGCGTCCGCATCCTCATTACCCAAATAGTGAAACTGGAGTAAAGCTCGGTGACGAGCAGTTTGCTCGCGACTGGAACTGGTGCGAACGTGGCATCTACGCAGTCGTTGGTATGGGTATCGAACCTGGCATGAGCGATATCTTCGCTCGTTACGCATCCGATGAGCTCTTCTCGCGTCTTGATGAAGTAACTGTCTTTGACGGTTCTAATCTGACTGTCGAGGGCGCTGACTTTGCACCATCGTTTTCAATCTGGACAACGATTGAAGAGTGCCTCAATCCCCCATTGGTTTGGGAAGATGGACGCGGTTGGTACACAACCGAACCATTTAGCGAGCTTGAAGTATTTGATTTCCCTGAAGGAATCGGACCTGTCGAGTGCGTCAACGTGGAGCACGAAGAAGTAGTCCTTATTCCACAGAAAGTTGATGCCAAGAAGGTTAAGTTCAAGTACGGACTTGGCTCTGAATTCATCTCAACGCTGAAGACAATTCATATGTTGGGGATGGATCGCAAGGAGCAGATCACTGTTCAAGGTGTAGAAGTTTCACCTCGCGATATCTTGGCGGCATCGCTGCCAGATCCTGCAACTCTCGGAGAACGTATGCGTGGAAAAACCTGCGCAGGCACTCTTGTAAAGGGTCTTGATAAAGAAGGTAAGCCAAAAGCTGTCTACATTTACAACGTTGTTGATAACGCGTGGTCTATGGAGAATTACGGCGATCAAGCAGTTGTATGGCAGACCGCTATTAATCCAGTGATTGCTATGGAGCTTATCCATAAGGGAGTTTGGCAGCCAGAAGGCGTCAATGGCCCTGAATGGTTTGCACCAAAGCCATTCTTGGAGTTAGTTTCAGAGTATGGAACTTCATGGCATATCCGTGAAGAAGATACAAAGGGGATTGTTGTCTGATGACTTCAACTAGGTGGGCTCTCGTCACTGGTGCAACTGCAGGCATTGGCGAGAGTTTCACCCGGCTTCTTGCAGCTAAGGGTTACAACATCGCACTAGTTGCGCGCGATGAGGCAAGGTTGCATGAACGCGCTGGCGCTCTCCGCGAAAAATATGGAGTACAGACCTTTGTTCTTCCAGCAGATCTAGCAACTGAAGCTGGCTGCAAAGCTGTTGAGGATTACATCTCTACTTACCCCATTGAAGTACTGATCAATAACGCAGGATTTGGAATCAAGTATCCATTCACTACAAGCGCCTTAACGGCTGAACAAGAGCTGCTGGATGTTCTGGTGCGCACGCCTATGAGGCTGATGCATGTGATCTTGCCAGGTATGAAAGAGCGTAACTCTGGCGTCATCATCAACGTTTCATCGGTTGCCAGCTTTATTGCGGGCGGCACATATAGCGCAGCAAAGTCTTATCTAACTGTGCTCACCGAAGCTGTTAATACTGAATTGAAGAGCACCAACATTAAAGTTTCAGCGCTCTGCCCAGGATTTACGCGCACCGAATTTCATCAGCGCGGCAAGATGAAAATGAGCGGTCTACCTGACTTTATGTGGCTTAACTCAGATAAATTAGTTGAGCAATCATGGAAAGATGCTCAAGCAAATAAGCCGGTCAGTATTCCTGGATGGCAGTACAAACTACTTGTTGCAATTGTTTCTATCGCACCAAGAAAGTTCGTCCGCAATATCGGAATGAATATTCGTAAGAAGCAGAGGAATTAACGACCACGGCGGCTATTGCCACCACGGTATCCACCACTCTTGCCAGAACCACCGCGACGGCTTCCGCCAGAGCGTGAACCACCTTGTGGGCCTTTTCGCTCAACGATAGGTGGAACATATGGAATTCCTGTTGGCTCTTGTGCGCCAGTGATCACCATCAATTTTTCATCGAGTGGGCGAACATCATGGAACTTAGGAGTTACTCCTGCGCGAGAGAGCAAGCCAGTGACGGCGCGCTGATTCTTTGAGGATGAGAGTGTGACCACTGTTCCTGATTCGCCAGCGCGAGCTGTGCGACCTGAACGGTGCAAGTAATCCTTGTGATCTTGTGGAAGATCAACATGCACAACAAGTGAGATTCCATCTACGTGGATTCCACGAGCTGCAACATCTGTTGCCACAAGCGCTGAATTTTCTTGTTCCTTAAAGAGAGCAAGAGTTCGGGTACGAACTGCTTGTGACTTTCCACCGTGCAACGCACCAACTGGCACACCTGCATTAGCGAGTTTGTCAGCAAGGCGATCTGCACCACGTTGCGTCTTTACAAAGAGAATTGTCTTTCCGTTACGTGCAGCGATCTGAGATGTGATGTCATCTTTATCGCCTGGGTGCATCTGAAGAACATGGTGTTCCATCGTCGAAACCGAAGCGCGGTCATTTTGCAATGAGTGAGTCTTTGGGTTCTTGAGGTACTGGCGAACGAGTGAATCGACGCCGCGATCTAGAGTTGCTGAGAACAAGAGACGCTGTCCATCGAGATTAGCTTGGTCAAGAATTTCCTTCACCACTGGAAGGAATCCCATATCTGCCATCTGATCTGCTTCATCAAGAACAGTGATCTGAAGTTGATCAAGTTGAACTTCATTCTTATTGAGCAGGTCGATAAGGCGGCCAGGCGTTGCTACCAAGATAGCTGTCGCCTTGCGCATCGCAGTGATCTGCTTTGCATATGGCATTCCGCCGGCAATAACTACTGATTCATGTCCTACTGCGCGCGCAAGTGGGCGAAGTACTTCATCAATCTGCTGTGCGAGTTCGCGTGTAGGGGTCAAGATAAGTGCCAGTGGCTTATGAGGGCGCGCGACCTTATCTGAAATATTTGTGAGCAAGGCAAGGCTAAATGCCAGAGTCTTTCCTGAACCAGTCTGACCGCGCCCCAAAATATCGTGGCCGGCGAGCGCATCAGGAAGTGTTGCAATCTGGATTGGGAATGGGTGTGTAATTCCTTGCGCGCTCAGTGCGTTAGCAAGAGCTGGCGCAATACCAAGATCACGGAATGAAGTTGTTACTTCAGTAAGTGGAGTTGCTTCTACAAGATTGGCATCTGCCAAGTTCACTGAAATGTAATTGTCATCTGCACCAAAATCGACCGCTGCCTTGTTGTGTGTCTTTGCTGCGCGGAAATCATCGCGTGCATGTGCAGGAGATTCATTGCGTGAATCGTTGCGGCGATCGCGTGGTGGCTTTGCAGGTGTGCGAGGAGAATCTCCACGGCGTTGAGCTGCCGACTGTGGCGCTGCTGGATTATATTTTTCGCGCTTCTGCGGAATAAAGTTAGGACGGCCGTCATCAGTACGTGCGATTTTTGCTTTGACAGCATCGCGACGCGTTGTTGGACGGGTATCGCTCTGAGCGCTGCGCTCTGGACGGAATGGACGATCTGCCTTGAATGGGCGCTCTGCACGTTCGGTGCGTTCTGCGACAAACTTGGCAGCGCGTGATGGCGCTTTACGAGGAGGCTTTGCAAAGGTGCGCTCTTCGCGGCTCTGCTTTGGATTTCCCTTTGGTGCGCCTTCAATATTCTTTGACTTCGAAGCGGTGCGCTCTTGAAAACGCTGTGCACGTAACTTGGAACGATCGGCTAAGCGAACTTCCTTCTTCGACACAGTTTCGCGATCTGAGTAACGCTTTGTAGTAACGCTCTTCGCAGGAACTGCCTTTCGTGCAGGAGCTGATGACTTGGCAGGGGCTGCTTTAAATGTGGACTTCTTGGCAGGAGCCGCCTTCTTCGCTGCCTTTTGAGCAGAGGTATGGCGAGGCTTGCCTTTAGCGGCGCGACGAGCTTTTCCGGGCGCGGCAGTGCGTGTTTGTAGAGACATGAAAAATGACACCAATCGAGACGACAAGCGCGTCTCGGTTAGATGGCCAAGCTAGTTTGAAACTAGCGCCACCAGGGTCTTGATAAGACTCGCAAGTAAGTGGCCATTCGGCTCACTTTGGGGGGAAGTACATCGGTGCGGTTGCATCGATGGGTAAATCATACAGGGTCAAAGGTGGCGCAATTACCAGGGCTAATTCACATGAAATTCAATGGCGCTACCGCCAAGTCACGCTCAATTTCTAAAACTCCCTCGGTACCATAGCCACATATCCAATGGAGGTTTTCATGTTTCGCAAAGCATCAGTCGCTGTACTTTCTTCGCTTATCGTCCTGAGTGGAATTAACGCTCCGGTGGCAGATGCGTCGACAAAGATCAGCAACGGCGTCGCTTGCTCAAAGGCTAATTCGACCCGAACTGTCAACGGCTACAAGTATCGCTGCGCAAAGAATCCATTGGTAAGAAATGCAAAGCTCACTTGGCTCTCATTTGAATGTCTCACAGCAACTACTCAGTGGCAAGCCGCTACCAAGGCGCAACGCGATCTCATTAACGTTGCAGATCAGACAGCAGCTCTTGATGCTGAATATCTCGCTGCCCAAGCTTCACTTGCCAGCACAACTGCAGCTCTTGAAAAAGCACGAGCACAAGTAACGCAATTCCAGGCACAGATGAATGCAACGACAAACTCGGCGGATAAATCAAAGTTGGCAGCGTCTGTATCTAAGCTAGCAAATGCAGTTTTGGTACTCAGCGGCTCACGTTCCAAGCTGGTTAACCAGGTGAAGGATCTTGAATCAAAGAAGGCGCTCCTGCAATCTGCTCCAGAGCAGTTGAAGGCGAATGCAACTGATGCTCGCGCATCAGCTAGCCTGCTCTGCGCTAGAGGTTTCTAACTCAGTAAAGAAGTCGCTTTAAAGTAAGGCTTCCCCTATTTATAGGTGGAGGCCTTACTTATTTAATCTGTAGATGCATCGAGCGGTGAAATGGCTTCCGGCTGCGCTTCTGACCTTGCATATTGCAGCGAAGATTTACATCTCTGAGCAATCAATTCTTATTGATCTGCTCGCCTATAACCTCATATGGATTGCAGCCGTTATTGCAATTACTCAAGCGCCGCTGATGAACGATCCCATCGCGTTAGCCTGCACATGCCTTGCCATCTCATTCTGGGGAATCGGCTCTTCTCTTAACAGTTACAGCAACTTCTATAGCGTCAGCGAAAGTTCAGATTTACTGGCACAAATTTGCTACACGCTCTTCTATCCCTTTGCGCTCATCGCCCTTCCCCGAGTAGTCACGCGCGGGCGAAAACTCAACCCGATTGAGCTCTTAGATGCTGCCATATTTGGTCTTGGCATCTCATCGATTGCTACCGCGCTCTTTATCTCAAGAGTCTTCCCAGATTCACTGATCAATCTGCAAGATCAATTCTTCTCACTCCTCTTTCCTATCGGAGATTTACTGCTGCTAACGCTCGCAGCGGTTGCCGCAATCACACATCGCTTGCATCCCAGATCTCTCTTTCTCTTTCTGGGGTTCGCACTTTTTAGCCTTTCTGATCTTCTCTTCCTCTGGTTGGCAATCAATGAGAGCTATCAATTCGGTCAATTAACAGATGATGGATGGCTCCTTGGAATCGTTCTCATCGCACTTTCTTTTTGGTCTATACCCACACGCGATGGTCGTGAAATCACCATCCATCCAATCTTTATTGCAATCTCTGTCTTCATTAGCCCCACTCTGCTTGCTTACTCAGCGCTTCGCCCAGGTGCGTTTCCTATCTTCATTATCGCTCCCACGATTGCAACTTTATTCTTGGCGTTTATTCGGATGACTATCGTTATTCGCCAGGCGCGAAATCTAGGTGAAGAGAAGGTATTGGCGCGCACCGATGAGCTGACGGGCTTGCCGAATCGCAGAAGGTTGATTGCAGATTTAGAAACTTTTTCAAAGAGTGAAGGTGCACTCTTACTCCTTGATCTCAATCAATTTAAACCAGTCAATGATCAATATGGCCATGAATTTGGCAATCTAGTACTGCAGCAAGTAGCGCAACGCTTTAGTCGAGCGTTGCCAACGGGCGCAGTCCTTGCCCGTTTAGGTGGAGATGAATTTGGTGTCTTGATTAGCGGCACCTATGAAGAGACTTTAGAGGCTGCTTATGCGATGGAGGCAACTCTGAGTTATCCCTTTGTGATTGAGGGAAATAGCATCAAGATTGGTGTGAGCATTGGGCACGTGCAAAACGATGGCTCTCATAACGCGCTAGAACGAGCTGATGCTGCGATGTATGAAGCAAAGCGCAGCGGAGTTGGAGTTGTGCGCGCTCAGCCGGTCTTATGAAGCTTTAACTTGATTCCAACGAAAGATCCGAGGAATACAAAGATAAAGAAGATCCATCCTGAGACTGCAAATGCTTGAGTACCCGAGAGCAATACACCGATGGTGCAACCGAGTGAGGTCATAGATCCCCAACCTAGAGCGACTCCACCAAGCAACGCGGTGCTGGAATTTGTGACAGTTAGACGAGATGGCTTAAAGCGTCCACCAGCGAATGCTGCTGCGAAGGAAGATCCGATGATTCCAATCGCAAGCCACCCATTGTTAGTGATTGCCTCTGTAACGACTGCAATGCAACCAGCCATGCGATCTAAGCCGGTAAGAGTCTCTGGTCCAATTCCATTGGAGTCCATAAAGGTGCGCGCTGTTGTGCTTAATTGACGAGTAACGCCAAGTGGTTCAACGCGAAGGTAGGCAACTGTGCCAAGAACGCCAACAAGGAGGCCAGTTGTAATTGGGCTCCAGCGTTCGAAGATTAGTTTTTTAAGCGTTTGGCTCAAAGAGAGTGTGCTGGCGCTACTTCTAATCGGCTCTGAGTTAACTCCCTTTTTCATGACGAAGATTGCAAGAGCTAGAAGAACTGCCATCGTTAGAACGAGAGAACCTGAATATCCAATGTAGTGCGGCAGCCAAAGAGTTGGTGCATCAGAGATTGCATTGAGATAGAACCAGTTCCAGGTAAGGAAGGCGAGAACAAATCCGCCGAGAGTTCCAATGAGTGCAGGAATTGCACGTAGATAACCTTGGCCTAAACGATACAAGTGGCCGCTGATGCAAGCGCCAGAGAGCGCCATGCCAATTCCAAAGGTAAATGCAGACAGCGCCAATACCCAACTAACTGGACCAATGTGGGCAGCAGGTGGCAGGCGATCTGTTGTTGTATCCGGCAAGAATTGGCCAAAGATCAGCGCATAACCGACTGATCCAGTTGCGATAGCAACGAGTACTGAAAGAAATGGTGTGGTGTTCTTATCTTCTATTCCGTCGCGGAAAATGCAGAAGAAACAGAAACGTCCACGCTCGAGCAAAAGCCCCAAGCTAACGCCGATTAAGAGTGAAATTGGCGCCGTTGAATTACTGGTGTTTGACGAAAGAATAAATGCGGTAATTAGAAGCGCTGCAATTACTCCAAATGAGATTGCGGTGCGAATCTTTTCAGCGCGGGTCCAGGCAGAAGCAGCAGCCCCGATGGTGCTGGGACTGCTGCTCTGCTGTGGATTAATTGAAATTACGCTGCTCCCCAGATAGTTCCAGCGTTGTTAACGATTGGAACTCCGACAGAGTTACCGTATTCAGTCCATGATCCGTCGTAGTTCTTGACGTTGTAACCAAGGATTTCGCTAAGAACGAACCAGGTAAGTGATGAACGCTCACCGATGCGGCAGTAGGTAATGATGTTCTGCTTACCGTCGATGCCCTTATCAGCATAGAGCTTTCTGAGTTCTGCGACAGACTTAAAGGTTCCATCTGCATTCACATTTGCACCCCATGGGACATTGATTGCGCCAGGAATGTGGCCTGCACGTACTGCGAGTTCCTGGAAGCCAGGTGCTGCAAAGATCTTGCCGTTGAACTCATCTGCTCCACGGATATCAACCAAGTCAGCCTTCACACGCTTCTTAGCAACTGGAAGAACGTCGTTGATCAAAGATGCACGAAGCGCCTTATCTGCCTTTGTTGCAACAAAGTTTCCTGCTGGGAAAGATGGAACAGCTGTTGTAAGTGCACGGCCATCCTTCTCCCACTTCACACGACCACCGTCGAGGACGCGAACATCCTTCTGACCGTAGATGTTAAAGATCCATGCGCCCCAAGCAGCGAACCAGTTGTTCTTATCTCCGTAGAGGACAACAGTGGTGTCATCGCTGATGCCAGCCTTTTGAACCAACTTGCTGAAGTTCTTTGCGTTGATGATGTCGCGGTTTACAGTGTCAACGAGATCTGTGTGCCATACAAACTTAATTGCATTCTTAATGTGGCCACGCTCGTAGATGCCAGGCTCTGTACTTACTTCGATGATACGAACCTTAGGGTTATCAAGGTTTGCTTCCAACCAATCAGGTTGTGCAACTGAGCGAGCTTGATTCTTTGGTGCTGCATTTGCCGGAACTACTCCAACAGTTGAAACGAGTCCAGCAACGACTGCTGCTGCAAGTGCTTTCTTCAAGATAGACATAATTTTCCTTTGTTTGTAAGTAAATGGTTGACATAAAATTGAAAAGCTAAGGTCGGAGAAAAAAATTAGAGACAGCAGCTGGTGCTGTTGATGCGGCAGTAGTCAATAACGCGACGCTTAATGAAGAACATCGTGACTCCCTTTCCGCTAGGTAAATATTTTATCTAGTTGCTTGTGGAGAAAGATAAAGTGAAACTGGGCCTTTGTAAAAACGCTAATCATTTGCAGATGCAATAAGTGGCTACTTCTTCTTCACAATAGGCTGCTCGGGCTTATCTGCCTTGATCTCCTTGAGCCTTTCGAGTGACTCAATTCTCTCGAGGGCGTGATCGACAATGCGTTCTAGGTATCCGTGCGAATATCCATCAAGAAATAGCCAGGGTTCGTGGATTTCGGCAGCGCTTAAGTGGGCCAGTTCTGCAACATATTTGCGGATGTAATCGCCGCTTTCATCAAATCGTCGCCCTTGTTCGATCGGATTAAAGACGCGGTAATAAGGGGATGCATCTGTGCCAGTACCTGCGGTCCACTGCCAACCATGAGCATTTGATGCAACGTCATAATCAACTAGGTGCTGGGCAAAGAAACGTTCGCCCAACTGCCATTCGAGGTGTAGATCTTTTACTAAGAATGATGCAACCACCATGCGGGTTCTGTTATGCATCCAACCTTCAAGGACAAGTTGTCGCATCGCAGCATCTACAAATGGGTAGCCCGTCTTTCCTTCACACCAAGCCTGAAATTGTTTGCCTGGCTTGTCATAGCGCATCGCCTTAAATTGTTTTGCGTAGTACTCGGTATCGGTATCAGGATTATTAAAGAGAACATCTGCATAAAACTCACGCCAAGCGATCTCTTTGCGGAAGGTATCGTGGGCTTTGCTTTCACCTAAGTTTGCGAGCAAGGTGCGTGGATGGATTTCGCCAAACTTAAGATAAGTACTCATCTTCGAGGTGCCATCAATTCCAGCAAAATTTCTATTCTCGTCGTAGCTATCTAAACCTTTTTTAGTAAATTCTTTAAAGCGGGCAAGTGCTGCCGCTTCCCCTGCAGCAATGACGCTTACGCCGCTTGGCATAGGAAAATCAGGAAAGGCGCGGTACTTAGCTGGTGGCTTTACTGCAGGAATCTTGGTTGGCGTCTTTGCAGGTGCGCGCCAACCATGTGCGCACCAGGCGCGATAGAAAGGTGTGTAGACGCGATATGGAGTTGCATCACTTGGTTTTACAACGCGACCAGGAGCAACTGCATAAGGACTTCCGGTACGCACCAACTTAATTCCAGCTGCTTCTACGCGAGCATCGCGCGCTGCCCCATATCGTTCGTACTCATCTGAAATATGTACTTCAGATACTCCGTACATCTCGATAAGTTCTTTCAATACTTCAACTTGATCACCTTCGATGATGTGCAGGCAATTGCCCAGTGATTCATCGAGCGCGCGAAGTGATTGGCCCATATATGCCAGCAACTTTTCGCCAGCTTCAGCGATCTGAGCTTTATCTAGGATAAAGACAGGAACAATTTCATCGCTACCTTCGATGGCGGCGTTGAGCGCTGGATGATCACCAACGCGCAGATCTCTGCGAAACCAGACGATATTTCGCACAGACATAGGCGCTACTTGTGTAGCTGCTCGACGGTGGCGTCCCAACCCTTTACATCTTCAGGCTTACGAGGAGCCTTTCCAATGTAGCGAGCAGATGGACGAATCAAGCGACCGGTGCGCTTCTGTTCCAAGATATGTGCAGACCATCCTGCAGTACGAGCTGCAGTAAACATTGAGGTAAAGAGCGGTGCTGGAACTTCTGCGAAGTCCAAAATAATTGCTGCCCAGAATTCCACGTTAGTTTCAAGGACGCGATCTGGTTGACGCTCCTGAAGTTCCTTAAGCGCTGCCTTTTCAAGAGCTTCAGCAACTGCGTAGCGAGGAGCGTTAAGTTCCTTCGCTGTGCGACGCAGTGTGCGCGCACGTGGATCTTCGGCGCGATAGACGCGGTGACCGAATCCCATAAGGCGTTCCTTGCGATCAAGAAGATCCTTCACATACTTTTCAGCGTTGCCAGTCTTCTCTACCTCTTCAATCATGTGCAACACACGTGATGGTGCGCCACCGTGAAGTGGACCTGACATTGCACCGATTGCACCAGAGAGTGCGGCACAAACATCGGCGCCAGTTGATGCAATAACGCGACCAGTAAAGGTTGATGCATTCATTCCATGTTCTGCAGCAGATACAAAGTAGGCATCGATTGCGCGAACGTGAAGAGGATCTGGCTCTCCGCGCCAACGAATCATCATGCGCTCAACAACTGTATGCGCCTTATCAACTTGTGATTCAGGAATCATTGGGTTGAAGAGTCCGCGAGCTGCTTGTGCCAGGTATGAAAGAACCATGACGGAGGTACGCGCCAAATTGCTACGCGCTTCTTCATCTGAAATATCAAGAATTGGCTTAAAGCCCCATGCTGGAGCGAGCATTGCAATCGCAGATTGAATATCTACGCGAACATCACCTGAGTGAACAGGAAGTGGGAATGGCTCAGCGTTTGGAAGTCCTGGATTAAATTCATCATCTACAAGCAAGCCCCACACGTTTCCAAATGAGACACGACCTACAAGATCATCGATATCAACGCCGCGGTAGCGAAGCGCGCTACCTTCTTTATCTGGCTCTGCAATTTCAGATTCAAATGCAATTACGCCTTCAAGACCTGGCTTGAAATCATCTGACACGGTGCGCTCCTTAGGCTTTAGCTCTTCTTGCGGGCAATTCTGCACCTCCCGCGGGGGTGCTGACCACCAGATGGTGCGAGGATGCACTCAATCCCAAAGTGAGGTTCGATACACCCATGAGCAACGATGACCTCACTCGCGATTCCATCAGAGCGATGCGCCGTTCCTACGGCGAGGTCGGCCTCGAATCACTTCCAGCCGATCCCTTTGCAGCATTTTCTGCCTGGCTGAAAGAGGCCGCCGACAATCCTGTCATCGTCGAAGCAAATGCAATGGTGCTCTCTACTTTGGGCAGCGATAGCAACGGTAACGATGCGCTCTCTACTCGCACAGTTTTATTGAAAGATATTTCTCAAGGCGGATTTACTTTTTTCTCTAATTACTCATCACGTAAAGCGCAAGCAATTGAATTAAATTCACAAGTCACCTTGCTCTTTCCTTGGTATGCCATGGAACGTCAAGTTTCGATAAGTGGATTTGCTGAGAAAATTGCAGAATCAGAATCTGATGATTACTTTGCAACCAGACCTTGGTCATCACAAATTGGTGCGTGGGCATCTGCACAATCTGCACCCCTTGCAACGCGCGAAGAGTTAGAGCAACGCTTCGCCGGCGCAGCAACGAAATGGCCCGAGGGCACAACAGTTCCGCGCCCACCACAGTGGGGTGGTTATCGCGTAACGCCAATCAATATCGAATTCTGGCAGGGCCGTTACTCGCGCTTACATGATCGCTTGCGCTATGAGCGGGCTAACACCAACTCCGATTGGGAAGTACACAGGTACTACCCGTAGTCTTGCCCCATGAGCGATGCCATTGTTATTCCAGATAATTTAAAGCCACGTGATGGACGTTTTGGTTGCGGTCCATCAAAGATTCGTCCAGAAGCGTTAGCAGCTCTGACAGCACCTGGTAGTGAATACATTCTCGGAACATCGCATCGTCAGAAGCCAGTAAAGAACGTTGTAAAGAGCGTTCGCGAAGGTCTTACCTCTCTCTTCTCACTTCCTGAAGGTTACGAAGTAGTTCTAGGCAACGGCGGATCCACTGCGTTCTGGGATATCGCAACTTTCGGGCTGATTGAAGATCGCTCGCAGCACCTTGTCTTCGGTGAATTTTCATCAAAGTTTGCAGCTTGTGCGAAGGAAGCTCCATTCCTAGGTGAGCCAACAGTGATCAAATCTGAACCAGGCACACACCCAGCAGCATCTGCTGAAGCCGGTATCGATGTTTACGCACTTACCCATAACGAAACTTCAACTGGCGTTGCCATGAATATTAAGCGCCCTGCTGGAACAGATGGAGCCCTCGTTCTTGTCGATGCCACATCCGCAGCTGGTGGGCTAGAAGTAGATGCCAAAGAGTTTGATACCTATTACTTCGCACCACAGAAATCTTTTGCATCCGATGGCGGACTCTGGTTTGCACTCATGAGCCCTGCTGCTATCGCACGCGCTGAAAAGATTAAGGCGAGCGGTCGCTGGATTCCAGCCTTCTTTGATTTGGGTACTGCAATTGAAAATTCACGACTTGATCAGACCTATAACACCCCAGCACTTGTCACCCTGATGCTGCTCGATGAACAACTCAAGTGGATGAATGCCAATGGCGGACTCAAGTTTGCAGCAGGCCGTAGCGCAGATTCAGCATCACGCCTCTATGGCTGGGCTGAGAAAACCAGCTACACAACTCCATTTGTTACTGACCCTGCGCACCGTTCAAAAGTTGTTGGAACAATTAACTTTGATGACGCTATCGATGCCACCAAGGTAGCGGCAGCGCTTCGTGCAAATGGTATTGTGGATACAGAGCCATATCGCAAGCTTGGTAAGAACCAGCTTCGTATAGGTATGTTCCCTGCAATCGACCCAGCTGATATCGATGCTCTGACAGCATCAATCGACTACGTCGTAGCTAACCTCTAACGGTGACGCACACAATCAAACGCGACAGATATTTCTGGACCGTTGCCTTTCAAACTGTCTGTGTCAATATCTTCTTAGGTAGCTTTGGACCAACCCAGCCGTTGCTTCGCGCAGATCAAGGCACATCACTGACTATTGCAGGCCTTCACGGAACTTCGATTGGTCTGGCATCTGTTTTTGCTGGTCTTGCCAACCCTCACATCGCGCATCGTTTTGGTAGAACTAAGACAGCCTGGATTGGGCTCTTAATTTTCTCAATCGGCATCATCGCTTTTGTGGCATCCCCTTCTGTTCTCTTCTCAATTCCAACAGCCTTTGTTACAGGCTTCGGGGTTTCAATCACCATCAATAACGCGCTGACTGCAATTACTTCTCACTACAACGAGATGTCACCGATGGCGCTGACGCAAGCAAATGCCATCGCATCCTGCGGTTACGTAGGTGGAACTCTCATTGTTGGAACTATTGCGAATAACTATCGCGACTACTGGCGACTTGGAATGTTGATCGCTATTCCAGCCGTTGTGGCTCTTTATTTGCTGCGCGATAAGAGCCCTGAAGTACATATTCCAGATGAATCAGGTCCACAAACTGGAAAGTTATCTCGTGAATTTTGGTGGTCCTGGTTAGGTTTCGTCGCCTGTATCGCCAGCGAATTTGCGATTTCATTCTGGGCGGCGGCTTTAATTATTGACCGTACCGATGCATCCCCCGCTATTTCAACGCTCACGGTTGCAGCTTTTGGAACCGGTATGGCTCTTGGTCGTTGGTATGGCGGTCGCGTCTTAAAGCACTTTGCTTTGGACACTCAGTTAATTATCTTTATTGCAATACAGGCAGTTGGATTCACCATTCTTTGGTTCTCGCATAATCTACAAATTAGCTTCCTTGGCGTCTTGATTGCAGGCCTAGGAGTCTCTAATCAATTCGCTCTGGCATCCCTTCGCATGATTGATTTCAGTGATGGTCGCCCTGATTTAGCGGTGGGTAGAAGCTCAAGTGCGGCAGGCCTGGCAATCGCAGGTTCACCATTCTTACTCGGAGTTCTTGGAGATCAATTCGGAATTTCTAGAGCTTATTTAATGGTGCCAGTTCTTATCTTCATCTCATACATTATTGTTCAACTCGTTCCATCACACGTTCCACAGAAAGTTTTGGAAGATAATGAACTTTAAAGTGCGCCGCCTGGTAACGATCCTGACTCTTTTCGGGCTGGTAGTACTTATCTTTTTAGGATAGTTGATACCCGTAAATCATCAGGCTTCTGCAACTTATCTTTAAAGATTATCCAGAGCAGCGTTGCTGCAATCAGTGGAATCACGCCACAGATAAAGATTGTTTCGCGCACACCCACTGTTTCAGACAGATAACCGATAAAGAGTGAACCCAAAGGTGTGCCGCCCAAGAAGATCAAGAGATAGATTCCCATCACTCGACCACGTACTGCTGGGTCGCTATTGACCTGCACATAAGAATTGGCGCTAATCAACATCGCTAAGGCGGATACTCCACCAATAGGTAGCCAGAGCGAATAAATCCAGTAGGTCGGCATAAATGCGGTTGCAATAACGACGAGCGAGAACACAACTCCAAGTCGCACCACCAACATGCTGTCTCTAAATCGTTCTAAGCGTGCGCTGATTAGCGCACCGGCCAAGGAGCCGATTGCAACATAAGTACCTAGCAACCCGTATGAAGCAGGGCCTTTGCCAAACTCTTTTGTAGCCATCAACGCGTTAAAGATCTGAAAGTTAAGTCCGAAGGTGGAGGCAAAGAAAATCAGCGCCATCACGACATATAGATCAGGGCGGGCCATCGCATAGTGCAACCCTTCGCGAATTGTGCCGAGGGTCTTCTCTTTTTTCTGGCTAAAGAAGTCGGAGGAGCGCATAAAAAAGAGTGAGCCAATGACAAAGAGATAAGAGGTGGCGTTAATCAAAAAGGAAGGGCCGGTATCAAAGTTTGCAATCAATATTCCGGAAAGTGCTGGCCCAACTAAGCGTCCCATATTGAAATTAGCTGAGTTAAGGCTGACCGCATTGGCCACATCATCATCGCCCACAATCTCGGCGGTAAAGCTCTGTCTGATTGGTGCATCAATAGCCGAGGCAATTCCAAGTACAGCAGCGCAGACAAATACATGCCAGAGTTCAATTACTTCAGCAACAACCAAGATACCGAGGGCGTAACAAGCAAGGGCTGCCAACGTATTAGTTGCAATCAATAGCTTTCTCTTATCAACGCGGTCTGCCAATACACCACCATGCAAGCTCAAGAGCGTTACTGGTACAAATTGAATCGCAGTAACAAGACCAAGATAGAAACCATTGTTATCGGTCAGCTCAAGAACGAGCCAGTCTTGAGCAATAATCTGCACCCAAGTGCCAATATTAGAAAGCGCGTTGGCAGGAAAGAGAATTCGGAAATTTCGATGGCGGAAAGAACGCCAATTTCCGTTCTCATCTACTCGCATTCGCATTACTCTACTCTCATGACATCGCCCGGCAGTTCCAACATCAAGACCGTCGTTATTCTCATTGCTGCTGGAAGTATCGCTTGGCTTGCCGCAGGAGTTGTTGCACTCGCGATGGGCGCTGAAAGCAAAGTTATCTGGACATGCGTAGTCGGAGCAGCGCTCGGCGCAATTGGAATCCGTTACTCAATACGACGATCACGTCGCACAGGTATCTAAAGAGCTAGAGGTTTACTGCTCAAGTTGCGATGCGATACCGCGCAGCACGCGACCAAGGCGCTCTGCTTCAGGACCTGATGGATGGCGACCATGACGCAAACCATTGCCAACGCGATCCAAAATCTTGATGGTGTCTTCAATCATTGCAGCAAGATCATCGTTGTTTGCGCGTGATCCTTCAGCAAGTGAAACTGGTGCTTCAACAATATGTACCGACATTGCTTGTGGACCTTTGCGTGAATCAATCACAGAGAACTCGAGCTTGGTGCCTGGCTTTACGGTTGCAACGCCTTCAGGAAGTGCTGAAGATGCAAGATAAACATCTTCGCCTTCATCGGATGCGATAAAGCCAAAACCTTTTTCCAGGGAGAACCATTTCACGCGACCTGTAGGCATAACAGTTACTCCTTAAATTTGCGGTACTCGTTTAATCATGCGAGCCGGGGGTTTCGGACAGGGGGCTAATTTATCGCACTTAGCAAGAGCCGTGCTACCCGGTTTTACGCTTACAAGGTCGCTTCGCTATGCGCGCCGCACCCGTGGTCGACTGAGACCACACGTGCATCATCTGGTGCAATCGCATTGGCGCAGACACCAAAAGCTGCGCGCAGAGATCCTGCAATCGGTAAGAAGAATCCACATGATGCGCAAGGCTTTGGAGCAGCTTGTGCAAGTGGTGAGTTAGGTCCGCGATCACCTGTGTACCAACGCTTACTTGCTTGATCGCGACCTTCGATTGATAGAACACGTGGACGCATCAAACCTAAATCAAAAATTTGAGTTGCATCAAGGCCCTCATCCTGCACAAGCGCATGAACACCTGGAACAAGGCGAGTATCTTCAAGAACGCTGGGGACGATGACCCCTGGCTGAATATCTTCAGGTTGAATGCGATCGCGATATGGAATGTGATCTGGTGCCAGCAGTGAATCTGGGCCAGGCAAGATCACTACATCGCAGACAGTAGGAGTTGCATCCTCTTCGACCTTTGCAACAGTGATGCACCAGCGCCATCCACGGTAACCAGCAACCTCTGCCGTAAACAAATAGGTAGCAACGCGATTGTCGTCGTCATATTCAACCGAGACAAAGTCGCCAACTTGAGATGCGAACTCTGCATCGGCAAGGGCAGCATCACGCGCAATCTGCTGCGCATCAAATGTCTTCATAATCTAATCGTAAAGCAGAAGGCCCCCGAGACGTTAATCTCAAGGGCCTTCGTAACTATTTACGCCTGCTTTAGAAGTCCATTCCTATCGGATTTCTAAGGCTTTAGAAATCCATATCCCCGCCGCCTTGTGGCATTGGGTTAGCTGACTTTGGTTCTGGCTTATCTGTAATCACTGCCTCTGTTGTAATAAAGAGCGCTGCGATTGATGCTGCATTCTGTAGTGCAGAACGTGTCACCTTAGCTGGATCGATGATGCCAGCCTTGATCATGTCTACGTATTCTCCAGATGCTGCGTTAAGACCGAAACCTGCTTCGAGGTTACGTACCTTCTCGACAACGACTCCGCCTTCAAGACCAGCATTGACTGCGATCTGCTTGAGAGGAGCTTCGATTGATACTTCAACAATCTTTGCACCAGTTGCTTCGTCTCCTTCGAGCTTAAGCTTCTTAAATGCAGCTGTCGCTGCCTGAAGAAGTGCAACGCCACCACCGGCGACGATTCCTTCTTCCACTGCAGCCTTTGCGTTACGTACTGCATCTTCGATTCGGTGCTTGCGCTCCTTGAGTTCAACTTCTGTTGCAGCTCCTGCCTTGATGACAGCAACTCCACCAGCAAGCTTTGCTAGGCGCTCCTGCAGCTTCTCTTTGTCATAATCTGAATCAGACTTCTCGATTTCAGCACGAATCTGAGCAACACGGCCCTTGAGCTGCGCTTCATCTCCGAGACCTTCAATGATGGTGGTTTCTTCCTTAGAGATAACTACCTTGCGAGCGCGACCGAGAAGTTCAAGTCCTGCAGCCTCTAGCTTGAGACCAACTTCTTCTGAAATCACTGTTGCACCAGTCAAGATTGCAATATCTTGCAACATCGCCTTACGACGATCTCCGAATCCTGGAGCCTTTACAGCTGCAGAGCGGAATGTTCCCTTGATCTTGTTGACCACGAGAGTTGCAAGTGCTTCGCCTTCAATATCTTCAGCGATGATTGCAAGTGGCTTACCTGATTGCATAACCTTCTCAAGAACTGGAACGAGCTCCTTGATATTGGCAATCTTTGAGTTGACGATCAAGATGTAAGCATCTTCAAGAACTGCTTCCATGCGATCTGTATCAGTTACAAAATATGGTGAGACATAACCCTTGTCAAAGCGCATACCTTCGGTGAGCTCGAGCTCAAGACCGAACGTATTTGACTCTTCAACAGTGATAACGCCTTCTTTACCGACCTTATCCATCGCTTCTGCAATCATTTCACCGATAGTTGCGTCGGCTGCTGAAATTGATGCAGTTGCTGCAATCTGCTCTTTGGAATCAACGCTCTTTGCCATTGAACCGAGTTCTGCAACAACGGCTGCTACAGCTTTTTCGATTCCACGCTTGAGAGCCATCGGGTTTGAGCCAGCTGCTACGTTGCGAAGACCTTCGCGTACGAGCGCCTGAGCCAAGACGGTTGCAGTTGTTGTTCCATCGCCTGCGACATCATCTGTCTTCTTAGCAACTTCCTTAACGAGCTCTGCACCGATCTTTTCCCATGGATCATCGAGTTCAATATCTTTTGCGATGGATACGCCATCGTTGGTAATTGTTGGTGCGCCCCACTTCTTTTCGAGTACGACGTTACGTCCGCGTGGCCCAAGGGTTACCTTGACTGCGTCGGCGAGGATGTTCATTCCGCGCTCAAGACCGCGGCGGGCTTCTTCATTAAAGGCAATCTGCTTTGCCATAGTTGTTAGCTCCTATTTGTTTACCTATTCGGATCAGCCGGTTTTGGGTAACTGAGCGCGTGGGCGCAGTTATCACTCTCGGCCTGCGAGTGCTAACGCTAAATCTAGAGGGGTTTATTCCCCCTAGCAAAACGAGAGGGCGGGGTTGGGGCGTTAGCGGGCGGTACGGGCGGCCATGCGGGCTTCGCGGAGCCTGCGCAGGCGCTTGACCAGCATCGGAGAGGCCTCGAGGGCGTCATCGCGATCTATGAGGTCATTTAGGAGTTGGTAGTAACGAGGTGCGGTGAGGTCGAAGAGATCCTTGATTGCAGTCTCTTTCGCTCCAGCAAAGCGCCACCAATTACGTTCGAACTCAAGGATACGAGTTTCGAGATCGGTCAAGGTCGAACCCTGTGTCTCTGGATTTTCCAACGCGGACATGGTCTCAATCCTAATTGGAGTTACCTGAAAGTGTGGGATTTACGAAGACTTTACGATTTTCTCGCAGCTTTTTCGATATTACGTAGCATCGTCGGAAAGATGAAAAAGTGGAAAGGTGAAACCAGATACCAATATATCTGGCCCCCTAATCCGCGAGGTGCGAAGAGGGCATCCTGTGTCACAACAGTCTTGCCATCGACAACTTTGAGGTTAAATTCCAACCACGCCTTGCCCGGCAGAATCATTTCGGCATAGAGACGTAAATGTTCTTCCTTAGTAATGTTTTCAACTCGCCAGAAATCTAAACTATCTCCAACGCGCAGGAATTGTGGATCGCGACGACCGCGACGAAGGCCTACGCCACCAACCATGCGATCGAGCAAGCCACGCAAATACCAGAGCCAACCAGAACCAAACCATCCATGTTCTCCGCCGATTCCTTCAATCTGTTGCCAGACTTTAGAAAGTGGAACATCGGTTGTGATTTCGCGATGATCTTTGAGCATTAACTCGCCTGCCCAATCTGGATCTCCTTGGGCTTTCTGCCACGGCGCTGTTGGATATGCAGCATCAGACCAACGTGTATCTACTGAATTTTCAGCAGTGCGTGTAAGGGCCAATTGAATCGCTTGTGAAACAGTCAGGAGGCCTTCTGGAGGAAGCGGAATGATTTCAGTAATGCTCTTTGCTGGATCTGCCACTACTTCACTGATCAAAGACTCAACGAGCGGACGTGCAAGAGACGTTGGAACAGGTGTCACAAAACCAATCCACAAACTAGAAAGCTTCGGAGTCAAAACTGGTACTTGAATAATCTTGCGTTTACGTAAACCAGAGAGAGCTGCAAACTTCTGCATCATCTCCGCATAGGTAACAACTTCAGGGCCGCCAATATCGCAGATGCGGTTTTCGGGTTTTTCTAAATTGGCAGTCTTGCGTAGGTAATAGAGAACATCGCGAATAGCAATCGGTTGCGTGCGATTTGAAACCCACTTAGGGGTGGTCATAATCGGCAAGCGGTGGGTGAGATGGCGCAGCATTTCAAAGGATGCCGAACCTGAACCAATAATGATGCCGGCGCGAAGTTCAAGAACTGGCACAGATGTTGAAGCAAGATGTGTTCCAGTATTCATTCGCGATGTTAAGTGGCGACTGCGGTTCTCATCATTTGCAATTCCGCCTAAGTAAACAATCTGAGCAACGCCGGCCTTTTCAGAGGCGAGCGCAAACCCACGCGCCATCGCGGCTTCAATATCTCCAAAATCAGCAGCAGCGTTAATTGAGTGCAGTAAGTAATAGGCAGTGTGAACACCAGCTAGCGCACGATCTAAATCATCAGCGTTACTGGCATTTCCCTCAACTATTTCAACTGTGTGCGCCCAGTTCTGCCCTTGAATTTTCTTGGCATCGCGCACAAATACGCGCACACGTTTTTTATCGCTCAATAAATCGCGGACTAAACGTCCACCTACATAACCGGATGCGCCCGTGACAAGATAAAGCTTGCCTTGATTCTGCGTATCCATGGCTGAGAGCCTAGACTTACCCGGTGGTGACTTCTACTCGTACGGCTACAAAACCTCGCGTCGTAATCTTGGGCGCAGGCTTTGGTGGACTCACCGCTGCTCGCGCGATGGCTAAAGATGCCGATGTCACCTTGGTTGATCGCCATAACTTTCAAACATTTCTGCCGCTGCTCTATCAGGTATCAACTGCCGGCCTTGCCGCCGATCACGTCGTTCACCCAATCCGTGGCGCCTTGCGTAAATCAGGCGTTAAGTTCCGTATGGGTTCACCGCTATCAGTTGACCACAAAAACAAGACGGTAAAACTAGATTCTTCTGAAGTTCTTGAATTCGATCACCTTGTTGTTGCCCTTGGTTCAGCTACTGCAGATTTTGGTGTTCCAGGAGTAGCCGAATACGGCATGGGGATGAAGAGCGTGAATGAGGCAATCACTATTCGCGCAGCCGTCATGCGCCGTTTTGAAGATCTATGCCGTTTTGAAGATGACACTCGCCTTTCTATCGCTGTCGTTGGCGGCGGACCTACGGGCGTTGAGATGGCTGGCGCGCTGGCCGAACTCAAGCGCGGCCCACTGAAGAACGATATGGAACATGCGGCCAAGCACATCGATATCTATTTGATTGAAGCAGGTCCACGAATCTTGCCGATGTTTAGTGAAAAGCTTTCAGATCGCGCCGAATCTGACTTACGCAAACTGGGCGTCATTGTGCGAACCAATACTTCGGTACGCGAAGTGCAGTCACGAAAAATTATTGTTAAAGAGGGAAATCCAATTCCAGCTGAAATCACAGTGTGGGCTGCCGGCGTAAAAGGTGAACCCACTGCAGAGCTACTCAACTTACCGATAGCTGGTTCTCGTATCGATGTCGAAGAATCTCTTCGTGTTAACCACTATCCGCATGTGTGGGCAATAGGCGATATTGCTGGTGCAAAAGGCTCAGATGGCCGCTTCTTGCCAATGGTGGCACCTGTTGCAATGCAGCAAGCGCGCTTTGTTGCAAAGCAAATCTTGCGCGCACATAAAGGTGAAGCACTTAAAGCCTTTAAATACATCGACAAGGGCTCGATGGCAACCATTGGTCGCCACAAGGCAGTGGTTGAAGTAAAGAACTTTCGTATGGCAGGAGCTCCTGCTTGGTTTGCTTGGCTATGGCTGCACTTGTTCTATCTCTTAGGTGGTCGCAACAAGATTGGCACGATGGCCGACTGGACCTGGAACTACCTCACCTTTGATCGCGGCAACCGTCACATCATGGATTCGCTCTAAAACAATGCCCGAATATCGCGAAGTCGGCGGACATCAGCTTTATTGCTACGAATGGGATAACAACGGCGAAGCGCTTGTTCTTTTGCACGGCGGTTTAAGTCAGACATCTCACTGGGATCAACAAGTGTTGCCAGCTGTTGAAGATCAATTTCATGTCTTTGGCTATGACCGCACCGCCCACGGATTTACCGGCGATCGCCCAGGCAGTCTGCACTTTGATTATCAAGTAAAAGAGGCGATTGCCTATCTTGAAACAGTCGTAAAAGAGCCTGCACATCTCATCGGTTATAGCGATGGTGGAATCATTGCGCTCCTTGTTGCTATCGCTCGCCCTGAATTAGTTCGCTCAGTTGTGACGTTGGGTGCAAACTTCCACCACAGCGGGACGCTGCCACTTCCTGATTTCGATGGAGTTGTTTCACCTGAAGACCAAGATGAATACAACCAAACTTCCCCTGATGCTCCAGAAACTTTGGTAGAAAAGATCACGCGCATGATTGAGATCTGGCGCAGCGAACCGAATTTAGAGCGCGCAGACCTGCTCAATATTCAGTGCCCAGTGCTTGTTATGGCAGGAGATGACGATGTCATCGCACATAACCACACCATCGAACTCTTTGAAAACATTGCACTCGGTCAGCTTGCGATTCTGCCGGGCACATCTCATCAATTTATTAAAGAGAAGCCAGCCCTTGCCCAACTTCTTATCAGAGAGTTTTTAGAGGACTTGAGCTATCCAGTTACAAAGATGCCAATCCGTCGCACCAATCCAACTGTGAACTAACCTTCAAACGGTTCGATTGCACCAGTCTTCACATCGTAAATTCCACCAGCCACCGCTACACCTTCTCGAAGTAGAGGGTATGAGCGAATACGGTTTAAATCAGTAGCTAGTGCACCACGTTGATCGCGAGTGGTGCGAAATTCAAGGCTTGAAGTATTGACTCCATATTGTTCATCAATTAATTGATGGAAGTCTTCTTCATCATTTTCAGACATCTTGCAATCAGTATGTGGCATCACCAAGATGCGATTGACGTTTAGCAAATAAGTGGCAAGCACCAAGGTGCGCAGAACATCTTCGGTAACACGAGCGCCTGCATTGCGCAGAATCTTTACATCTCCTGATTTCATTCCAATGACCGAGAGTGGATTAATGCGTGAATCCATACAGGTGACAATTGCGAGGCCTTTAGCCGCAGACCCTGTGAGCTCTGAGTATTTAAATGTCTTCTGGTATTCGGCATTTGCTGCCAATAAATCATCGAAAGATTCGTGAGGGAAAGAGTTGTTCAAAGTATTCAACTCCTTCTAAGACATGGCGGAGTAATTCTGGAGCCCCCCATCCGGATTGAACGGATGACCTGCTCATTACAAGTGAGCTGCTCTACCACTGAGCTAGGGAGGCGTACTGCGGGCGTAATTATGGCAGTTATCGCCAGATTGTAAAAATCGCTCTATTTCGCCCTTCAAATCAACACTTTGGAGGTCATCTGGGCTGTAGTTATTGCGGGGCGCTAATGAGAGGATTACCGCCATGTTGCCGAACTATTGGATGAGCCCAGAAACAAACTCAATCAACCGTTTGCCGATGCTTAACATCGAACACTTTGAAACTATTTCACTCGATGGCACTTGGCGCTTTCAACTACTGCGCTCTCCAAATGACCAGTCACGTAAGAAGTGGACTTCAATTCCGGTCCCAGGCTTATGGACAATGCAGCCAACAAATGACACTTTCTTTGATAAACCAATTTACACAAACGTTCAGATGCCATGGGATCACGTTGCGCCAGAAGTACCGGCCGAGAACCCAACTGGTATCTACGAGCGCGATTTTGATCTACCGCAATCATGGGATGGAAAAAGAATTGTTCTTCATTTAGGGGGATATGAATCAGTAGCGGTTATTACCGTAAACGGAACAGAAGTTGGACTTACAAAAGACTCCCGTCTTGCTGCTGAATTCGATATCACCTCATTCATTAAGGCAGGGCGCAACACTGTACGAATTGCAGTGACTAAGTGGTCTGATGCCACATACATCGAAGATCAAGATCAATGGTGGCACGGAGGCATTACTCGCTCTGTAAAGTTGTATGCAACCGACCTTGTCTACATCGAAAAGTTTGCAACTACTGCAGGCCTTAAGGCAGATGGCATAACTGGAACTCTAAAGATTGATGCAGTGATCGGTTCAATCAAGGGCAAGAGCGTTGATGGTTACACCTTGCGCACATCTATTGAAGAACTTCCCAAGATTAAGAGCGCGCAGTTAAGCGCTACCTACAAGCACCACGTAACACCGACCTGGACTGAAATGTCTGCCGAGTTGCAGGAAGCAAACCGCAAGCACTTCGCCGGCGAATACTGGGATGGCTCAATGCCAGAATCAGCAAAGCGCCTGCGCGAACCTTTGCAATCACCCTGGCCTGGCCACATCGTTCTTGAAACCACTGTTCCAAAGGTGGCTGCCTGGAGCGCTGAAACCCCCGCCCTTTACACACTTCGCATTGAGCTAATCAACCTTGCCGGTCAGGTTGTTGAGATTTCACAACAGAAGATCGGCTTCCGCAGCGTTGTCGTTAAGGGCCGGGATCTTCTAGTTAATGGCAAGCGCGTCTTTATCTACGGCGTCAACCGCCACGACTTTAATCGCCACACAGGCCGCGTTCTGTCTCGTGAAGATATGCGCCAAGACCTTCTGGAAATGAAGCGTTGGAACTTTAACGCTGTTCGCACATCGCACTACCCAAATGATGCGGCTTTCCTCGAACTCTGCGATGAGCTTGGCTTCTATGTCATCGATGAAGCCAACATCGAATCTCACGCATTTTATGATTCGATCTCAAATGATCCACGTTATGCATCAGCGTTCGTTGAGCGCGTAGGTCGTATGGTGCAGCGCGATATGCACCACCCATCAGTTATCTTCTGGTCACTTGGTAATGAATCAGGTATCGGCACCAACCATTACGCAGCTGCAGCCTTTGCACGTTCACTTGATACATCTCGCCCACTTCATTACGAGGGCGCCATCAATGGCGATTGGCGCGGTGGCCACACCCTGACTGATGTCATCTGTCCAATGTATCCATCAATTAAAGCAATTGTGAGCCATGCAAAATCAGGTAAGCAAGATCGCCCACTTATTATGTGCGAGTACTCGCACGCGATGGGTAATTCAAATGGAACCTTAAAAGAGTATTGGGATGCCATCCACTCACTTCCAGGTCTGCAAGGCGGATTTATCTGGGAATTCTGGGATCACGGAATTGAACAGACACTTGAAGATGGCACTACACGTTCTGCCTACGGTGGAGATTTCGGTGAAGTACGCCATGACGGAAACTTTGTCTGCGATGGAATGGTCTTTCCTGATCGCACACCAAAGCCTGCAATGCACGAATTTAAAGCAATCGCAGCCCCTGTCGCCATTACTTCAACTAAGGCAGCAACTGGCAACTTCACCATTACCAACCGTCAATTCTTCAAGGATTTAGCTGGTTTTGGCTGCACCTGGACCATCACTCGCGATGGCGAAGTCATTGATAGCGGCACTCTAAAGTTGCCAAACCTTGCTCCACAGAAGAGCGCCAAGGTGCGTATTGCATCGAAGTTCCTTACCAAGATTGATGGACCAGGTGAAAGATTTATTACCTTCTCACTCTTTAACCTACATCGCACCGATTGGGCACCAGCCGGACATGAAGTTGCCTGGCAACAGTTCGCTCTTGCTTCTCGCAAGGCAACAATTCCTGCAACTCGCACGAACGAACTCTTTGAAAACGCAGTCAATGACGCTGGCGAAATCCAACTTCCGTTTGGACTTGTTGCACCAGAACCGTCGCTATGGCGCTCACCAACAGATAACGATCGCATCGCGCACTTTGCCGAAAAGTGGGATAGCTACGGCGTTCGCGATCTAGAACGCATCGATTGCACTATTACTGAAACTGCAAAGTCTTACAAGGTCACGAGCGTCTGGCAAACCAATACCGGATATAAGGTCAAGCAGGTTCAACTTGTTACACCTATTGCAGATGGATTCTCGGTCAAGGAAACCATCACAACACCAAAGCAATGGGATGACATCGCCCGCGTTGGTATCAACTTTGAAATAGATGGCGCACTTTCAAACTTCACCTACCTTGGCGTTGGCCCACACGAGACTTATCCAGATCGCAAAATCGGTCGCGTTGGTAAATGGGCATCCTCTGTCTGGGAACAGTACATCCCGTATGTGCGCCCACAAGAAAACGGTGGTCACACTGGTGTTCGCTGGTTTACCTTGACTGATAACGCAGGTAACGGTCTTCGTATCGATATGGATAAGCCACGTCAGGTCAGCGTTAATCCATTTAGAGCAACTGAGCTAGCTGATGCCACCCATGATGTTGAGCTACACGCCTCTGGAAACACAATTGTTCATATCGATGCAGCTCATCGCGGCGTTGGAACAGCATCGTGTGGTCCAGATACCCTGCCGCAATACCTAGTATCTGGCGGTACTTATAGCTTTACTTGGAGCGTAAGGGCCATTTAACGGGAATTGGGTATTTAGCAACTCTGCCATCGCCTGATGATTTTCCGCGAAGTCGGCGGAAGATCCATGGCAGAGCAAAGATAAAGAACCAGGCAACGGTGACAAGCTTTTCAACAACCCATGGAGTTTTCTTTGCAGGCGGTAAGGGTGTGCGCCATGCCGGATCAAAGGGAAGTCCTAACTTTTCAAGTACGGCGTCTGCGCACCGCTTGTGGCCTTCAGCATTTAAGTGAAGGCGATCAAAAGCTAAGAATCTACGATCGCTAAAGAATCGCTCTTGGTTTGCATCTACAACAATCGCGCCAACTTCAGCGCCCACTTCGCGTACTCCCCTGTTAAATTCAGAGAATCGCTTCTCCCAGATTTCAGAGCCTTTTCCTTTATTGCCAGTCTTTTCAAGGACGGTAAAGAGTATCAACGTTGCGCCAGATTTTGCAATTAAACGAACTGCCTCTTGATACAACGGGATTGCAACTGATGCTTGATATCCAGGGCGAAGCGCATCATTGGCGCCTGCATGAAATGAAACCAAAGTATCTGCACCCGTCACAAATGCAAGCGCAGTCGGAACCTGATCTTCAACTACTTGGCCCAGTAACTTTCCGCGCACCGCTAGATTCATATAGGTAAAGTCTGCGTGCGCATTTGCCATTACATCGGCAACGCGATCTGCCCAACCACGGTACTTACCATTGATGATTTCATCAGACATACCTTCTGAGTACGAATCACCACAGACAATAAATCGTTGAAATGCCATGCCTTTATCCCTTACGACGCGCCTCATCGACTGCATAGAGTGCGATGGATGTTGCTACAGATGCGTTCAAAGATTCAGTCGTTGCGCTAATTGGAATAGATACAACAATGTCGCACTTTTCACGCGTGAGACGTGCAAGCCCCTTGCCTTCTGAACCCACAATCAGCATCAGCGGCTCAGTTGCGACCTTCATATCAGCGATCTTCACATCTGATTCACCATCAAGACCCACAACAAAACAGCCCATCTTCTTAGCTTCATCAATTGTGCGAGCAAGGTTTGTTACCTGTGCAATCGGTAGACGTGCAGCAGCTCCAGCAGATGACTTCCAAGCAGATGCTGTCATTCCAGCCGCTCGACGTTCGGTCATCAAGACACCTGATGCGCCAAAGGCTGCAGCACTTCGCACAATCGCACCTAGGTTACGAGGATCGGTAACGCCATCGAGGGCCACCAATAACATCGGTGTCTTTGCGCGCTGAGTAATTTCTTCAAATGATGAGTATTGAAATGGCTTAATCGCCAAGATAATTCCTTGGCTATTAGGTGAAATCCCTTCAACCTCTGCGCGATGTGCTTCGCGGATTGATAAGCCGTGGTTGAGCGCCAGCTGCAAGCTTTCAGCAACGCGATCATCGACGTCGATACTGCGCGCAACTAAAAGTTCTGTCGCTGGAACTGATTCGCGCAGCGCTTCAAGAACTGCGTTACGACCCGCCACGATTTCACCACGTGGTGCGTCTCCTCGAGAAAACTTACGTGCTGCAGTTGCCGGCTTCTTTGCTGCACTTTTCTCTGCGGCCTTCTTGCGCTTTGCAGCTGCGTGATAGGGACGATCTTCAGCCTTCGGCGTTGGACCTTTACCTTCTAAGCGACGCTTATTGTTTCCACCAGTGCCCGTTGTTGGGCCCTTCTTGGATTTGCGCACTGCGCCTCTTGGTTTTGCATTACCGGCCATGGTTATTGTCCATCTCTAGAAATAGACCAACGTGGCCCTTGTGCTGTGTCTTCAATAGTAATTCCAAGAGATGCCAACCCGTCGCGAATGGCATCAGATGCTGCAAAATCTTTTCTCTCTCGCGCAGCAGTACGTTGCTCAAGCGCTAACTTAATTACGCCATCGAGCGCTGCAGTCATATCAACGCCAGCGCCCCCTGCTGCAAATGTTGGATCAAATGGGTCGCAACCAAGAACATCGAGTGCGCCGCGAATTTCGTTGGCCGCAGATGCAATTACAGCCTTATCTCCTGCAGTAATTGCGCTATTTCCTGTCTTTAAAGCTTCTGAGATTGAAGCAAGTGCTGTTGGCACCGCTAAATCATCATTCATCGCATCCGCAAAAGCTGCGCTAACCACTGGTGTTGGCTCAACACCCAGCAACTCAACTGAGCGAGTGAGGAAGCCTTCAATGCGACGGAATGCCGTTGCAGATTCTGCGAGCGCTTCATGAGAAAACTCGAGCATCGAACGGTAATGCGCAGAACCCAAATACCAACGAAGTTCAATTCCGCGCACAGTCTTCAAAAGTTCGTGCACTTGTAGTGAATTACCCAAAGACTTCGACATCTTCTCACCAGATGCTGTCACCCAAGCGTTATGCAACCACCTCTTGGCGAAGGCGTAACCAGCAGCTTCAGATTGTGCAATCTCGTTCTCGTGGTGAGGGAAGATCAAATCTAGTCCGCCACCATGAATATCAAATGCTTCACCTAGATAAGAATGCGCCATCGCAGAACATTCGAGGTGCCATCCAGGTCGACCTGGACCCCATGGAGTTGGCCATGATGGGTCTCCTGGTTTTGCAGCTTTCCACAGAGCAAAGTCACGTGGATCTTTCTTATACGTTTCATCAACGTCGGCAGCCGGCTGCAGATCATCTAACTTCTGGCGCGAAAGAGTGAGATAAGAAGAGAGCTTGCGAACTTCTAGATACACATCGCCATTACCAGGAGCGTATGCCGCACCCTTTTCAATCAGTTTCTGCATTAACTCAATCATCTGCGTGACATGGCCTGTGGCACGTGGTTCATATGTTGGCGGCAAGACGTTAAGGGCAGCGTATGCATCGGTGAATGCACGCTCATACTTCATCGCAACTGCCCACCAAGGCGCTTCTTCATGAACAGCCTTGTGCAAAATCTTGTCATCGATATCGGTTACGTTACGGATAAAGGTGACGTTGTAGCCAGACTTTGTGAGCCAGCGGCGCAAGATATCGAAATTAACTCCAGAGCGAACATGGCCGATATGGGGAGGCGCTTGCACCGTTGCCCCACATAGATAGATGCCTACTTCGCCTTTTTTAAGGGGAACAAACTCTGATGTGGTTCGCGTCAGGGTGTCATATAAATGCAGCGAACTCATTAGGCAATTCTATCGCTTGATTACTAAGGCAGATGCAATCGCAGCAATGCCCTTGCCTTCACCGGTAAGGCCCATGCCATCTGTTGTAGTCGCAAGGATTGCTACATCTGCCCCACCCAAAGCCGCCGATAACGTTGCAATGGCTTCAGCACGTCGTGCGCCAATACGTGGACGATTACCGATGATCTGCACCGATACATGTGAAATCGAATAGCCACCCCGATTAATAATTGCCAGAGTCTCTTTCAACAGCGTGATGCCAGATGCGCCCGCATATTCAGGTCGAGATGTACCGAAGTTGCTGCCCAAATCACCTAAACCAGTTGCAGCAAAGAGCGCATCACAGATTGCGTGGCTTGCCACATCGCCATCAGAGTGGCCTTCAACGCCAACTTGATCTGGCCAATGAAGACCAGCAAGCCATAGCTGACGACCTTCGGCAAATGCATGAGCATCAACACCCACACCTGTACTAAATGTTGTGGCATCTCCTAAGAAAGTCAGTGCTGTTGCTAGATCTGACGGAGTTGTAATTTTTAACGCACGTTCTTCGCCGATAACAGTCTGCACTTTATGGCCAGCGTTCAGCGCTAAAGTCGAATCATCAGTTGCGTCCTGTGCGCTCTGATGCACTTCTTGAAGCACTGAGTATGTAAATCCTTGCGGCGTCTGCACGCGACGTAACTGTGCGCGATCAACGGCTGCAATAACGTTTCCATCTGCGCCGACCTGTTGCAAGGTATCGACAACGGGCACAACTGGAACAACAGCGACTGCACCGCCTTGAAGGCAATTTACAACGCGCTTTGCTAAATCAACGCTGGCAAGAGCGCGCGCTGCATCATGTACCAAGACAAAGTCAGCGCCCTTGATGGCAGCAAGTCCTGCTCGAACAGATTCAGAGCGAGTAGCACCACCTGTGACGACAACAATGTCATCGCCAACCAGTGACTTTATTTGTTCTTCATATCCGGCTGGCGCAGTCACAACAATCTGATCTGCAACTGCTGAGATGGAAGCAACGGCATGTTCAAGGAGAGTGCGATCACCGAGTTGAATCAGTGCTTTTGGAATTGATGCACCAAAGCGTTCGCCGCTGCCAGCAGCAGCAATAATTGCGGCGATCATGAGAAGTTAAAAGCTAAGAAGCGAGAACCTCGTCAAGGAGAGTTGCAGCCTTCTCTTCATCTGTGCGCTCGGCAAGTGCGAGTTCAGAGACGAGAATCTGCTTCGCCTTGGCGAGCATGCGCTTTTCACCGGCTGAGAGGCCACGATCGAGATCGCGACGGTAGAGATCGCGGACAACTTCTGCGACCTTAATGACGTCTCCGGATGCAAGCTTTTCGAGATTTGCCTTGTAACGACGGGACCAGTTAGTTGGTTCTTCGGTATATGGCTGGCGCAGGACGTTAAACACGCGATCTAGGCCAGCTGAATCAACGACATCGCGCACGCCAACGAGATCTACATTATCGGCAGGAACGCGGACTGTGAGGTCGCCCTGGGCAACCTTAAGTACTAGGTAGGTCTTCTCTTCGCCCTTAATTGTTCGAGTTTCAATTGCCTCGATAAGAGCTGCTCCGTGATGGGGATAAACAACGGTTTCGCCGACCTTAAATGTCATGTGTTGCCCTTCGTTAGACGACCAATTCTACCAGCCATCACCGACATAGAAAAGCCAGTTAAATCTCACACAAGAGAGCCCAAATAGGCGTGAAATAAGGCTAATTTGACATGCGATAATTGCGCCCATGCGCCGCCTCGATAGAAAAAAGATTGCTGCAACTTTCACAATTGCATCCCTTGCACTCACACTCTCATCATGTGCAGGCGCCGGCCCAAATGCTGCAACACGTGTGATCAAGCAAGTAACTGATGGCGCTGAAGCAAAGATCAAAACAGAAGGCAACGATATTTTCGTAGCGAACATGTTGCTCGTTGCAACCGAAGATGGATCAGCAGTTGTTGTCGGAACTATCGTGAACTACCTAGAAACTCCAGATACCTTGCTCGGCATTACCGCAGGTGGAGTTCAAGCAAATATCACTGGCGAGAAAGAGCTTCGTCAGAACGAGCCAATCCGCTTTGAAGGCGAAGTAGCAACATCTAAAGCGGTATTTCAGGGTGTAAACGCAAAGCCGGGCATCAATATCCCTATGACTCTCGCTTTTGCTCGAGCAGGTACCGTGACAATCAATGTCATCATCCGTGATCAGCGCGATGACTATGCCGGCATCACAACTGGCGCAAAGCTAACTACTCAGCCTGCCGAATAAAAAGTAACTTACTTCTTACCCTGATTCGCCACGGCCTTAATGGCTTCCGCAGCTGCTGCAGGATCTAAGTACTCGCCACCCTTTTTCACCGGTGTGAAGTCAGCGTTTAATTCATAGAGCAGTGGAATACCTGTTGGGATATTAAGTCCTGCAATATCAGCATCCGTTATGCCATCAAGGTGCTTCACCAGCGCACGCAAAGAATTACCGTGAGCAGTCACCAGGACCACCTTGCCGCTAGCTAGATCTGGCTTAATATCTTTATCCCAGTACGGGATCATGCGAGCGACAACATCCTTCAAGCACTCAGTCATCGGCAAATCTGCACCTAGGTCTGCATAGCGCGCATCAGCATCTTGCGAGAATTCAGAGCCTTTAACAATTGCAGGAGGCGGAACATCGTAGGAACGGCGCCACAACATAAATTGTTCTTCGCCATATTCAGCCAGAGTCTGCGCCTTATCTTTTCCTTGCAGCGCACCATAATGGCGTTCATTCAGGCGCCAAGATCGCTTGACTGGAATCCAGTGGCGATCACATGCATCAAGTGCCAACTGCGATGTATGAATCGCACGACGCAATAACGATGTATGCACTACATCAGGTAATAACCCACGCTCTGCCAACATCTTTCCACCACGAGCTGCCTCTGCCTCACCAGTAGCGGATAGGCGCACATCAACCCAACCAGTAAATAGATTTAGGGCGTTCCATTCGGATTCACCATGGCGCAGGAGGATGAGTTTTAGCGTCGACATGGGGCAAATCTTCTCACATTAAATCAGGTGTTCGAATGCAGCCAAATTAGCCAGTGATTCACCACGGCTTACTCGCCAAGCCCATTCACGGCGTATTGCATCAGCAAAGCCAAGTTCAAGCAGTGGATTAAATGAGCTATCTGAATACTGCAACACCGAACCAATCAACCGATCTAACTCTTGCGCAGTAACTGCCGGCAGGGGCAGACGCCCCACCAAATAGATATCACCCAACTCATTAATCGCAAATGCCACCCCATACATCGCAGCGTTCTTAGCCATGCACCATTTATGTACTGCATCCTCATGAGTATCAGGTTTACGAATCACAAAGGCATTAATGCTAAGTGAATGATCACCGACTACCAGCGCGCAATGAGTCTGTAACTTCTTTTCACCCGGCAGAGTCACCATAAAGGTGTTGCCATCTTTCTTCTCAAAATCTAAATCGTGCGACTGTAGAAAATCCTCAATCACATCTCGTGGATCAGCCATCTAGCCAATACTCTTTGCTGCTTGCTTACGCTCTGACAAGACTCGGTCATAGATATCAAGAGTTCCACGAGAAGTGGCATCCCATCCAAAGTGCGATGCATGCTCGATAGCGCCCATAGACATCAGCACGCGGCGCTGTGGCTCTTGCAGCAGACGAGCAAAGACTGAAGACCAAGCACGTGGATCATGGCCATCTACCAATACCCCTGAAATACCGTCTGCGACCGCTGTACGCAGCCCACCAACAGCCGTAGCCACAACTGGTGTGCCACAGGCTTGTGCCTCAAGAGCTACCAGACCAAAGCTTTCGGAATAACTTGGCACACAGACTAAATCAGATGCGCGATACCACTGCGGCAGATCAGCACGAGGAACGGGAGGCGCAAAGCGCACCACATCATCAATACCTAGCCACAAAGCTAACTCTTTCAACCGCTCTACTTCTGATTGGTTAGCACCCGATGGCCCGCCAATGATGTTCACAACCAACTTGCTACGCAGATGTGGCGAATGCTGCACCATTTCAGCAACTGCTCTAATCAATACCTCAGGGCCCTTATGCGGCTGAATACGGCCCACAAAGGTTATGACATGAACATCTTTATCAAGTCCTACAAATTCACGAGCTGCGGCACGCCCCGCACCCGGTGTAAAGACCTTGAGGTTAACCCCAGGGCTGACAACTGAAACATGATCTGGGCACGCTTCATAAAGAGAAACCAAACTCGCAGCTTCGGCATCCGTATTAGCAACGAGCGCATCAGCGGCCGCCACCACCTGAGTTTCACCCTGAACACGGATCATTGGTTCAGGTGATTCACCTTCGGCCAAATTCAAATTCTTTACCCGCGCCATCGTGTGCATCGTATGCACCAGCGGAATGCCAAGCTCTTTTGCAACCGGCATCGCTACCTTGCCGCTTATCCAGTAATGCGAATGAATGACGTCGTAACGGCTCTTCTTTAGCACTTCCTTAAATGCCTGCGCCATCTGCGGGATATATGCCGGCAGCTGCTCTTTAGTCACGCCTTCAACTGGTCCCACATTTAGTTGAATCACGCGCACACCAGGAGTTACTTCGACAATATCTGCAACTTCATTATTTGTACGTCTTGTAAAGATATCTACTTCCACACCTTGCTGCGCCATATTCTGCGCTGCTTCACAGACATAGATATTCATTCCACCAGCATCGCCCACACCTGCCTGATCAAGAGGCGAGGTATGCACCATCAAGGTGGCAACGCGGCGGGAAGTCATACCGCTAAGCGTACGCGCGTCTAAAAGCTTGCGCGAATGTTTCCGATTACTCGGTCTCCACCCAGCACGTTTTCAGGCTCATACGGGCTATCAATTCCAAGTTTCTTCAAACCTGCATGCACCAGGACTCTAAATGGTCTTAGCGAGCCATCAGAGACCTTAAAGACAAGGGTGCGACCATCTGGCATCGAGGCAACCTCAACTGCCTCTGCTCCATCTTTCATATACAACCCAGGGACTGCTTCAATCATCTGCGTTGTTAAGCGCCCCTTACCTGCAACCATCTCAGGAAATGCACGAGAGGCCGCCATCACCTCTTGATGAATCGGATCTTTAGAAATCGTAATATTTCTAATCGCACGAGCTAACCCTGCAACAGATAACAAGAAAAGCGGTGCCCCACATCCATCGGTAGAAGTCAACGTAACCTTTTCTCCCGCCAACGTTTCAAGTTCAGCCTTAATTGCAACCTGCAATAGATGCGCCGGATCCAAGTAACTATCTGTAGGCCAACCATTAAGAACACAGGTCAACAGCATCGCTGCATGCTTACCGCTGCAGTTCATCGAAATACGAGTAGCAGGCTTATCGCCCCATTCTCGACGCTCGAAATCCCCCAGCGGCTTATCAAGCATGCACTTCAGAGCACTTTCATCTAACTTAGCCATCGCCAAGATTTCACGCACAGCAGTCAGATGTTCACTGGAACCCGAATGGCTAGAACAACCTAGTGCCAACAAACGTGGCTCTAGCTTCAACCCAGCGCGCACCATGGCAGCGCCTTGAATAGATTTCACACAAGAGCGGGGAAAGATCTTTGCTGCGCTATCACCGAGTTCGAGCGCAGTACTGCCATCAGAGTTGAGTGCTAATAAATACCCACGGTGCACAGATTCAACAAATCCATCACGCACATATTCGGCCAACGGTGCATCTTTCATAAAACTACCTACTCTGTCTGACGTTCAAGAGTTGACCAGATATGCGCCTGAAGTTCTTGTCCTTCAGCTGCCATGTCGTATGCAAAGAAGAGTTCTCCTGCAACAAGTCCGTATAAACGAACACCCGCAGTAACAATCTTTGCAGTTGGCGCCGAATAACCTTGATCCATAACAAGCTGAATCTTTGGACCATCAAACTGTCCAACCCAACCTTCAGAGATTCCGGTGCTATGTGAAATAACTACCTCTAAAACGTTATTTGGCTTTACTCGCCAGAAGCCAGCTTCAGATCCACCAGGGCGAAGAATTTCTCCATCGCTATCGATAATCCAAGAGCGTGAGTAGTAATTCATAAATGGGCGACCATCATGGTTAAAGACTACTTCGTGCGCATATTCAAAGGTTTCTATCGTTGGATATTCACCACGGCCCTTACCGCGCCAGGTTCCAATCATCCACGCCAGTGGATTGAGATCAGGATGAAGTCCTTCTGGGATTGTGAAGGCCATTAGAGCCTGCCTCTCTTATATGTGCGCCCATCACGCGCTTGCGATTCTCGCGTGCCGCGAATTCCATAGACAAGGAGCCCCACACCTAACCCAAGTGAAATCACCACTAGAAGTACAGTTGTAAAGAGCTCCACAAGGTAAGAGTAACTGCTTAAAGCTTGCGCACAGCCAAGATAATCGCGTAGCAGGCAAGAACAGTGACAAATAGCTGCCCCATGAATTTCATCGCTTATGCCTCAACGATGATCTGCTGGGATGCTGCCACGCCTTCAACCATCAACTGCGCATCAACCGGCGTATTGCGCTTAACCACAGCCAGCGCAATCGGCCCCAATTCATGATGGCGAGCAACAGTGCCAAGAAAACCCACCTGCACATCCTCATTCATCACAGGAGTTCCAGATGGCGGCATCACAACTGCATGTCCATCAAGATGCAACATCACCAAGCGACGAGGAGGCTTACCCAAGTTATAAATCTTGGCAACAGTTTCTTGCCCTCGATAACAACCCTTATTCATATGTACTGCGTTATTCAAAACACCAAGCTCATTCGGTATAGATTTATGGTCGGTATCAATTCCATGGCGCGGTCTGCCGGCAGCAACTCGTTCAGCATCTAGCGCCCATGTGCCCACCTGCATCGCAGTTGTGCCAAAGACTTCTTCCATCTCAGCTATTTCAGAACGTGACACCAGCGCAAATGGCCCACCAATATCTGTAGCTTTTCCGGGTGCTCGCAGCACAGCGAATTCACTCGATGCATTACGCACTTCAACGCGCAACATAAATCTCATCTTGTTGAGGTACTCAAGTAGACCTTGCACATAAGGTGGATCAATCACAATCCACGAAGTGTTGCCATCATCAACTACTACAAATTGATACTCAACATGTCCTTGTGGATCCAAGACCATCGCCGATGTCCACACACCCGCCTGAAAATCCAGCAAGTACTGAGTTGTTAAATCATGTAACCACTTCAGGCGATCAACACCAGCAACCGCAATTACAGAAAGGTGCGATAAATCCGCCCAGGCTTTTCCATCCTCTAAAGCCTTCTGCTCTTTATTGGGTTCACCGAAATGCCAGATAGCCCCTTGGTCTGGGCCCTCTTCAACATAGACGGCAGTCACGGTGAATTACTTTACGCAGGCAGCGCAGGTGCCATAGATGGCAAAGTGCGTGACATCGGTCTTAAAGCCGTAGTCATCAGCTAAATTCTGAACAAAGTTCGCTGCCACATCAATGGGAGCATCTCCAACTGATCCACAAGTACCGCAGACAAGGTGCAAATGCGTTAGCACTTCGGCTGCGTGATAGGTAGCCCCACCATGGCCCAAGTGCGTGTGCTGCACAAGCCCTACATTTTCAAGTGTTTCAAGGTTGCGATAGACAGTAGATAAGTTAATTCCAGGATGTGTCTGGCGCACCTTCTCTGCAACCTCTTCAGGCGTTGCATGTCCTAGTGCGCGCACAGCAGAAAGCACTAGCTCACGTTGAGGAGTAAGGCGCAAGCCTTTTTCATGTAATTCGTGTTTTCCAGCCATGCCTGAAGTCTACTTTCTAATTTGAGTTACTTAGACGTGAAACGTAGACCCAGCAGGTACATCTCGCAGCCAAGGCAATAGTTAAACGCTGCATTAAGGAACGCCGCCGCCAGCGCCATACCCACTGCCACCGTAAAGACTGCGCTAGATCCAGCAACGGCGCCTAGAACACCAACGAGAGCAAAGGCAAAGCCGACTGCCTGAGCAAACTTAGGTGGGCGCACATCTTCAGTAGGTGCTTCCTTCTTAAGTCTTGGCTTAACCAAGGTTTTAAAGATAAATGCATATGGGGTGAACTGAGGACCACGCACTGCGCCGATTAAGAAGACAAGTCCTTGCGCTGCCAATAACCAAGTGCTCTGAGTAACCAAAGCAATCGCCAAAACTGTTGTTGTAATCGCAGCTCCAAAACGAGGTCCGCGCGCATCGATATAGATCTTTGCAACTTCTGGCTTATTGAGAATCTCAGACATGTGTAAAGGATAGGCAAGCACCTTGATATGTGCGAGTTGCGAAGTACTTGCAGGAATTAACGAATAGCCTCGAGCGCCTCTAGTACCTGCTCACGCTTGGGAGTACCTGCAGCGCGACCTACTTCAATGCCATCTTTGTTGATAAAGATTGTCGTCGGTGTAGAGCGAATATCTAGCTCTCGCACCAATTCAAGATGAGATTCAGCATCAACCTGAATGTGCTTCACATCGTTCATCGTCTGCACCATCTGTGACAACAAGGCATGAGTAGCGCGGCACGGAGTGCAGAAAGCTGATGAGAACTGCACCATCGTCGCCCGAGATCCCAGTGGCTCACCCAATACCTGCTCGCTCAAGCGATGGCCAGGAATAGCCTTGTTCGACCTAATCGCGCCTGATTTACGCTTCCACCAGAACCCATATGCCGATGCCAGCACCAGCACAATAAGAAGTGGAAGATAACTTTTCACAAGAGTATTCTCACACAATGGCTAAGGTGTTGCTACTTACTAATTCGCAAGGAGCGAGCGCAGAAGTTCTTCCTGCTCTCGGCCTTTTGCAACACACTTGCAAAGTCGCACCCCTTGAAGCATCTGTTCTCGTTGACACACCAGTCATGGATATTGTCTTCGTTGATGCACGCCGCGATCTACCAACAGCTAAATCACTCACACGCTTGCTTTCCACCACAGGCGTTGGTGCGCCCATCATCGCTATCACCACAGAAGGTGGGCTATCTGCATTCACCGCAGATTGGGGTGCTAACGATGTCATTCTCGATACAGCAGGCCCTGCAGAAGTAGATGCACGTATCCGCATCGCAGTCGGTGCACACATCGCAGCGCTTGAAGCACTTGACCCAACATCTTCTGAAATCCGCCAAGGTGATGTCGTCATTGATGAAAACACCTACACCGCCAAGATCAAGGGAACATCCCTTGATCTGACCTTTAAAGAGTTTGAACTACTTAAGTACCTAGCCCAACACCCAGGACGTGTCTTCACTCGAGCACAGCTACTGCAAGAAATCTGGGGCTATGACTACTTCGGTGGAACTCGCACAGTAGATGTTCACATCCGCCGCCTTCGCTCAAAGCTCGGCCCTGAATTTGAATCCATCATCGGCACAGTACGCAATGTTGGATATCGCTTCACCGTTCAAAACGGTGGCAAGGAAACTCCTGTTTCTGAACTCGTTTAACCATGCGCCACATCCTTAAGCTCTACCGTTCACTTGAAGAACCAATCCCTCACATTCCCCACAACTATCAATTCATTACCTTTGATCCTGAAATCCATGCCGATGCCTGGCTAGAACTTAATAACTTCATCTTTGCCCACCACCCTGACCAAGGTAATTGGGTCATGAAAGATTTAGAGAACAGAATGCGCGAACCTTGGTTTGATCCACAAGGATTCTTCTTATGCGTTCACAACGGCAAGATCGCAGGTTTCTGTTGGACCAAAATCCATCACGACTTTGTTAACCAAGACCCCATCGGCGAGCTCTATGTCATTGGCGTTGACCCAAATGAAGCAGGCAAAGGAATCGGCAAAGCAGTCTGCACCGAAGGCCTGATCTACCTCAAAGAAAAGGGTATTAGGCAGGCGATGTTGTATGTGGATGAAGATAACGAATCAGGTAAGGGTCTGTATAAAACCCTTGGTTTTGAGTAAATCAGTTTTCCAGGGCGGAAAAGTAAGCAATTGTCTTTTCGAGCCCCTGTGTTAAAGCAATTTTTGGTTCCCACCCAAGTACTGAACTTGCTTTAGATATATCTGGTTTTCTCTGACGAGGGTCATCTTCCGGTAGCGGAAGTTTTACAACACCACTTTTTGAGTTTGTTAGTCGAACTACTTGTTCTAACAATTCAGACATCGTAAATTCAGTAGGGTTACCAAAATTGATTGGCCCGATAATCTCTTTTGGGGAATTCATGAAGGAAATCATTCCCCTAATCAAATCATCAATATAGCAAAAGCTTCTCGTCTGTAAACCGTCTCCATAGATTGTGATATCTGATCCTTGTAAAGCTTGAACAATAAAATTACTTACTACCCGGCCATCGTTCTTATCCATTCGAGGACCATATGTATTGAAAATTCTCATTACTTTAATTTCAACGCTGAATTGTCTGTTGTAGTCAAAGAACAAGGTTTCTGCGCAACGTTTTCCTTCGTCATAACAACTTCGGATTCCAATTGGGTTAACTTTTCCCCAATAGTCCTCAGTTTGAGGATGAATTTCTGGGTCACCATAAATTTCAGAAGTTGAGGCTTGAAGTATTCGCGCCCCAGTCCTTTTCGCAAGACCAAGCATGTTGATGGCACCGATGACGCTCGTTTTGGTCGTCTGAATTGGATCACTTTGATAATGCTTTGGTGATGCCGGGCAAGCTAAATTGTAAATTTGATCTACTTCAACATAAAGAGGAAAGGTCACATCGTGACGCATAAACTCAAAGTTTGGATGAGGGAGTAAGTGCTTAATGTTCTCTTTAGATCCCGTGAACAGGTTATCAACACATAGGACTTCGTGACCTGCAGAAATTAGTTGATCACAAAGATGTGAGCCAAGGAATCCCGCTCCTCCAGTCACAAGAATTTTCATTTTCGTCTCTCTTCCTAGGAAAGAATGATACTTCAGCTGCCACACTGAAGATCAACTATTGACCAACTCCGCGCACATAGTTCTAAAGGCTGCTGTATGTGCATCCACATCAGCTGCTGTCGTATCAGGACACATCAGCGCCATATTGTGAAATGGCGTCAGCAAGAAACCATCATTAAGTAGACGCAAGTGAATGTATTGCTCAAGTTCAAAGTCCCCAGAATCCGCAGCCTCTTTACCCGTAATTGGTGCCTTGCCCTTAAAGACATACTCACCGCGAGCACCTAAACGGTTGCAGTGCCAATCAAGATCAAATTCCTTAATCGCAGCATCAATCCCATCACACCAGCGATTGCCCAGTTCAATCATCCGCTTGAAGTTCGCCTCTGTAAGAACCTCGCTCAAAGTCGCTTTCATTGCAGCAAGCGACAGAGCATTACCCGCCAAGGTTCCACCGATTCCGCCTAAATCAATAATCGATAGCTCCACCATCTTCCTAATTTGATCAGCAATTTCCTGTGTCATTCCAAATGTTCCAGTTGGAATACCACCCGCTAGCGCCTTACCAATCGTCAAAAAGTCTGGCTTAAGACCAAGCGCCTTTGTCATTCCACCAGGGCCCACAGAAATTGTGTGAGTCTCATCAATAATCAAGTAAGCCCCGTACTTCTTAGCTAGCTCTTGCACGCCAACTAGATAACCATCAAGCGGCAGCACAATTCCGATATTGGTCATGGCAGGTTCCATCAAGATTGCTGCAACATCGCCGTGAGCCAAGGCTTTTTCCATTGCTTCTAAATCATTGAACTCCACAACGCGCGTAGTTTCCGCTAAATCAACAGGGGCTCCAATATTGCCTTCACGCTTTACTGTAAAGCCAGCATCATCGAGCGTTGCAAAAGTTTCATCCACTGATCCGTGATAGCAGCGGTCAATAACAATAATCTTGCTACGGCCTGTAATCATTCTGGAATAACGAATAACATGGCGGTTGGCATCTGTGGCTGACACTGTAAATTGCCATAAAGGCAGTCCAAAGCGGTCGCGCAAAAGCCCTGAAACTATCGCAGCATCTTCAGTCGGCAGCATCGCTGTAATGCCCTTACCCACTTGCTCACGCACCGCAGCAACTGTTGCATCTGGTGAATGCCCAGTCATTGACCCGGTATCACCTAAGCAGAAATCAACATAAGTATGTCCATCGATATCGGTAAAGCGAGCACCCTTTGCCTCTTTCACAAATACTGGATGAGCGCCTGGCCACTTAGCCATCCATGACATCGGAACACCTTCATGCATCACTTTCTTAGAATCTTCAAATGCAGCAGCTGATTTCTTATGGGTATCAAGAAAGCGCTGTTCTTCCTTGGCACGAAGTTCTTTGAGGTGCTGGCGATTAATGACGGTGCTCATGCGGATGAGTCTATTTAGTCAGTTGAGAAAACAAAGAGGGCTTCGATGTAGTTCTCGCCACTAATGCCTAAATTGGCAGCATCAGGCGGCGCAGTCTGTGGCTCTATACAAATCCCATCAGGATCTTCTGTGTAGACAACCCACCAGGGCGCATCAGATTCAATATCGATTCGTGCAACGCCTTCCCAGACAATAGCTGGTGTACCTCGCAACTGAGTAAAGGCATCATCCCAAGGTGGGGCAGGAGGTGTAATCAATTCTCCCGTTGGAAGTCCTTCTGAATTTCGCTTCAACATTTTCTCAGCCGAAAATTCAATCTCTGCCGTTCCACCACGGTCCAAGTCACGAGCAAACCAAGGATGCATCCCCATCCACACGGGAATATCGCAACCATTGTCGTCATATTCCAGCGACCATCTAATGGCATCATCTAGAACTTCAATTGTCTGCTCAACAGTAGCGCCCATATATGGCTTAGGTAGATGCAATAAAGATCTACCTGGACCAATCTCTTGCCATGATGATGTGAAGCCAAATCCATGAATCGCATGGGGTGGATCAATATTTGTTGGTAGTTGATGTTCAACACCGGAAGCTGACTTAATCAATCCATCCTTAATTCGCCCAGCCCAAGGTGCCATCGGATACCAACCATTGGTCAGCACACCGCCTCTGAAGGGCACTGTAAATTCCATTTCACGCCACTTAATCGATGTGATGCGCCCGCCACCATCTAGATCAATAGCTACTTGAAATTCTGCATCATCAATAAATTGCACAGTTGTTTCCTAGATTCCCTTGAGTTCGTGCTTATACGGAGGCTGCGCCCCTTTACGAGAACAGGTAACGCCTGCGGCAATTCCAGCTCGATGAAGAACTGTCTTCAAAGTATCTCCGGTCAGATTCAAGATTCCCTTTTCAATCATCGCTTCCACAACGATTGCGCCCACTGTGTCTCCAGCGCCCACAGTGTCAGCTACATCTACCTTCACGCCTGGCACTTCAACCACACCATCAGTAGTAAAGCCCACTAGGCCTTCAGCGCCGCGTGTGACCACAACGAGCGCTGCTCCATCGCTAATCCAACGCTTAGCAACATCTGCATACTGCTGACCTGGATACAACCACGCCATATCGTCATCACTGACCTTTACAACAGATGAAATAGCCACCCAGCGCTCAACCGCAGCCAAATACTTATCTCTATCGTTCATCACTACTGATCTCACATTTGGATCAAAGACAATGGGAGCAAACTCAGCCACCTGCATCGCCCAGTCATACAGCACATCAGCACCTGGTTGTATCACTGTTACCAAGGTGCCTATATGAAGCACGTTTGGTTTATATCGTGATGGATCAGGCAACCATGAAGCAGAAAAGTCAAAGGTTGCTGTGCCATCAATCTCAAATTCATACGATGCGCCACCGCTTTCATTGAGCGAGACAATTGCTAAACACGTCGGCTTATCGCTGTTCAGCGCTAAATCAAGTTTTACATCATCATCTAGAAGCTCTTGGCGAGCTTTCTGTCCATACTGATCACTTGAGATTCCATCAATAAAGTAAACATCGTGCCCCAGACGAGCTAACGCCTTTGCAGTATTTGCAGGGCCTCCACCAACATGGGGAACACGTTCACCACTTCCATCTGAAATCAAATCAATCAGTACTTCACCGCAGACCCAGATGCTCACAACTGCTCACCTTTACGAGCCAAATATTCTGTAACGATTTCAACACCCAACATATGATCTGCAACTTGTTCTAGTCCGCTGACAATCAAAACCCCTGTCAAGCCAAGCCCAACAACGTTAAGTGCTAACCCACCGCCGTGAATGGCATAGAGCTCATCTTCAACACCCTTTGATTTATGCCAATCAATTCCTTGCTCTTCAGCAAGTACTCGCTCATGCAGTGTTGATCGACCCGTTAAATTCACAGCACGCGCTTTGCGACCAATCCACCAATCATTTTCAGGTGTTGATCCAGGCAAAGATGCATGAAAGACAATCCAATCCTTCATCCTCACTTCGACTGCAATTGGCAGCTTTCGTTCCAACCCAATTACCTGTGCAATTGAACCAATCTCAATTGCTTCAGCCTGGGTAAGAGATGAAAGCTCAAGCGCCTTCGCCTCTCGCTCTAAATCAGCGCTTCTAAGGCCCCCTGTGGTCTCCATGAGAGAAGATTAAGCCCTCGAAAGATAGACTCAACCCATGCGCGCTTTCATTACCGGTGGTGCCGGATTCATCGGTTCTCACCTGGCCGATGCCCTCATTGCTCGGGGAGATAGCGTCACAATCCTCGACAACATGAGCACAGGCTCAGCTAAGAATATTGCCCATCTGCAAGGAAAAATCGAAGTCCACGAAGGCGATATCCGCGATAAAGCACTTGTTGAAAAGTTAGTCGACCAATCAGACATCGTCTTTCACATGGCGGCAGCCTTGGGTGTTAAAAACATCATGGAGCACACCCTTGAATCCATAGACCGTAACTTCAATGGTTCAGAAATCGTCTTGCATGCTGCGACCAAATTCAGCAAGCGACTCATTATCGCCTCAACATCTGAAATTTATGGCAAAAACCCAAACCAACCCCTGAATGAAGAATCAGACCGCGTAGTTGGAGCCCCACAAAAAATTCGCTGGACCTACGCTGATGCTAAAGCTCTTGAAGAAGCAGTTGCTCACACACTCCATAAAACTCATGGGCTAAAAGTCACCACAGTACGCTTCTTTAACACAGTCGGACCTCGCCAAACTGGTCAATACGGGATGGTGGTCCCTCGCTTCATCCAATCAGCTCTCAAGAACGAAGAGATCACGATCTACGATGACGGATCCCAATCCCGAGTCTTCTGCCACGTTGAAGATGCCGTCAAAGCAGTCATTGCCTTAAGCGGGACTGATTCAACGATTGGTGACTACTTCAATGTGGGCGGTGTTGGTGAAACCACAATAAAGCAGCTCGCCACTAAAATCATCGAGAGAACTAACTCAACTTCAATTATCAAATACATCCCTTATTCGGATGCATATCCAGCAGGGTTTGAGGATATGCAACGGAGAGTCCCAGATATCACTAAAATCAGTCAGGCAATTGGCTGGCAGCCCCAGCACTCTTTAGACTCAATCATCAATAGCGTTGTAGCAAGTTTAAAAGGTTAATCTTCTATAAACCTTTAGCGCCTTTAACTCTTCCGGTTGTATCAAATACATAAGGCGCGCTAGCCAAGATCTTCTTCTCATCGACTGAGTCGTGCTTGGTGACTACGACTGTGATGTCTGCACCCTGGAGCGGAGTTGAAATCTCACCCTTCCAGCTGCCCACAACCTCATCGTGCCAAGAAACCACAGCACCTTGATTGTGAAGGTGCTGAATCACCAATTCAGCTGCTGTCTCACGTACATCTGCGACATTGGGCTTGTAGGCAACACCAACAACTAAAACGTTCTTCCCTTGCAAGCTTCCACCATTATCTTCGACAACTCTTCTGACAATGTACTCCGACATCCCAAGGTTGACCTCGTTTGCACGACGAATAAAGGTGGCTGGTGCTCTATGCTCTTCTGCCACCGCAGCCAAGTATGTGGGATCCACGGGTATGCAGTGCCCACCTACACCTGCACTTGGGGTGAACTTCATAAACCCATAGGGCTTCGTGTTTGCAGCGTCCAGGGTTTCATAAACGCTGATTCCTAAAGCATGTGCAATTTGTGCAAACTCATTGACAAGCGCAATATTGACTTGTCTAAAGGTGTTTTCAAATAGTTTTGCTGCCTCAGCCACTTCAGGTGATGAAACCTCAACCAATTTATCGCAGAACTTTGAATAAAAATCTCTCGTCTTTACTGATGCATCAGGAGTCAAACCTGCATACAAACGAGGAGTATTTTTCTGATTAAAGTCACTTCTACCTGGATCAACTCTCTCAGGAGATATCGCATATAGATGCTCAATCTTTTTGGAAGAATACTCCTCAATTTTAGGTTTAATAAAATTCCGTAGCGTTCCAGGAAACGACGTCGATTCATTAACTACGAGCACAGTTTCTGAAACATTTTCTCCAATAGTTTTACATGCGGCATCAATGAAACTGAGGTCTGGTTTTCGGCCAGAACTTAAAGGCGTGGGAACAGCAATAACTACGAGTTTACAATCTCTAATGTCACTTCCTTGCGCTGTAGCTCGATATCGGCCGGTCTTAATCCATTTACTAAGCAGCGCGCTTTCAACACCTTCAATATGAGATTTTCCAGAATTTAATTGGTCAACAATTTTCTGATTTGAGTCAAAACCGATGACTTCAAAATATTCTGAAGCAAATGCAGCAATAGTCAGACCGACATACCCTTGGCCAATAATTGCAACTTTCATCACTGTGCGGTCACGTCAGGGTTCAGTGGATCCAGTTCCTTCATTTTTGCAAGCGCGAAATCTCGTTCTGCCTGCGTGGATTTGGAAATGAAATACAAGAAACGCCATAAATCATAAGCTTGAGGGTTCCACTCAACTGCTTCCAAAGCATACTTATGCGCAAGGTCTTGAAAATTATTCTTCTCCAATAACTGAATATTCGTTACATACTTATTCACGTTTTGGGGATTGAAATAACTTGGTTTCATAGTGTCCTCGATTGCAGTGACAGATTGACCATTGAGTGCACTCTTCCATTTTGAATCAGCTACCAGGGGTGGTAGAGCAATCATTAGTCCGACTAGAGCAGCTATAAAAGATGAGACTAAAATTTTCGGATCTGATACCTTGGGTGCTTCACGTGGCTCACTCTTCTTCGATTTTGAGTCTCCATTGTTTGAAGAAGAAGTTGACTGGGAAGACCGAGTAACCCTCTCATAAGCAATTAACACTCCTCCAAGTAGCCAGCCCCAAATCGCTAAGCCAATTTGATTAATGCTAATAATTGACTGGACTTGATACCCAATCCACGCGACTGCTAATGTTGTGAAAAGTGCGTCGTATTCCTTTAATCGGAGAAAAGTTTTGACAAGTGCGATCGCAGAAAGCAAAACCAAAGATAAGTAAGCCAGTAGCAATGGCCAGCCCCCAAAAGCGAACATATCCATGAAGACGTTGTGTGCGGCATTTACTACTGTGTTTACTCCCGGAAGAACAATTGCCTGAGGATCACGCACTCTGCGATACCAATCACCTAATGCATCCATGCCAAGCCCATTGATTGGGTTGCTTTCCCCTGCATTCCACCCAGCCAACCAGTACTGGCCTCGCAGTGACACTGAGGTTTTGTAGATGTACTGCCTCAAAGGACCCATTTGCAAAGCACCAAAAACAGCCAAAGCGCCAAGGGTTATAACCGTTAATGAATAGATTCCTAACAGAAATCTGCTCAGTTTGAACCTCAAAAATGCAAAAAACACCAATGCTAAACAACCTGAAGCAACTACTCTTCCTTGAATTGCGTTAGAGTCATAAATTTCGAAAGCTGAAACGGGGATGACAATGATTAAAGACCATCGCCAAGCTACAGATTTTTGACTGGATAAAGCATATGCCACATATGCTCCAAGGAATATCCCAAGAAAAGCCCCTATGAAGTTGGGGTTTCCAAATGTGCCTAATATATTTCCATATGGATTATTCCAGCCAACGAAATCACCGAATACAATAACCCAACCACAATAAACCAAATTCACTGTTCCCGCTAATAGCAGTCCCTTTGCAACGATATCAAAACTAGAAAATTTCGATAGTGTTCCAGCGCTGAGAAAAATAGCGATTAAAAACACGTAAGTGACTAATCCATTATTTCGGCCATAAACTCCATAGAGATTTTGTGAAAGTGGAGAATCACTGAAAACTGTCGCGTTGACAGTTGCTGCCAAAAAAATGAAGGAGACCAAGACAGGAAAATGAAGTGTTTTTCTGGAAAAACTCTTCACGCCCGATAGGCCAATTGCGGAGGCCGCTGCAGCCACGACTCCCAATGCGGCTAGTTTAGGAGAGTTAACGGGATCAGTAACAGAATTAGTAAGGACAAGTAGTGCAACAAGTGCTGCACCATATCCTAGAATCTTTGCAAGTGTTGTCTCTACATTTCTCGACGGCATGACCCAATCCTAACGAATAAAAGCCGAATCCCGGCCTCCCCTTAGGGAAACCGGGATTCGGTTTGTGATCTTTTCAGTTAAAGGCGGCTATTAAGCACGGACCTTCTTCTGGATCTTGATGACCAAGTTGGTCAATGAAGTGATCTGAGCGCGGAGGCTTGAGATCATCTTGCTTACTGATGCTGAAAGCGCTGCTACTGCATCAGATGCATCTTGAGCTGCAGCTGTTGCCGCATCTGCTGCATCTGCTGCTGCAAGAGCTGCATCTGTAGCTGCATTAGCTGCATCTGTAGCTTCGTTAGCTGCATCTGTAGCTGCATCGACACCCGCAGAGTTTCCTACGGTTGCCTTAGCTGTGATTGTCGTTGTAGTTGCTGTATTCGCAAGCTGATATAGCCCTGGGAATGCAGTTCCTGGTACAGCCTTTACAGTTACCTCTGCAGCCTGTAGCGGCATATAAACAGTCCATGTCTGGACGTTAGTTGTAGCTGATATACGCGCAAATGTGGCAGTTAGCGTGTCGCTACCTGTGTAAAACGCATAATCAGATGTGATTCCGCCAGTTGCAAACGCATTTGCATATGTGCTGTTATCTGCTGATCCGGCTACACGATTTCCTGTTGCATCAAGAATCTCAAGTGTAAGGGTTGCCTTTTCTCCTGGGAGGTAGCTTGCCTTATCAAATGACAGTTTCATTGATGCTGGGGTAGTCGAACCGACTCGAATTGCAACAGGATTTGAAACAACTGCTGTTGTAGGTGTTGTTGCAGTCGCAGACGCGCGGTTTGTGAAAGTGATATTAGCTGTTCCTGCTGCAACTGGTGTTACATCGCAGTATGTTACTAAATCAGTTGAGTTCCAGGTACATCCAGCTGTTGAATATGTGTTCGACAGCACGCTTGTAGCTGAAGAATTAGTGTAAACAGTTGGATCGTAGATTTGGAATCCATCCTTGTCGCGAGCAACAACAGAGACTGCGGAAGTCTTTGAAGTTCCAGATGCGGCAACAACAGAGTTAACTGCTGTAGCAGTTAGGGTTGCGATTTCGGTTCCTGAGAATAGAACTGTCTTGGTACCGAAGTTGTAGCCAGAAGTGCTACCAGTCATCGAGATTGTTGCTCGGCCTGACGATCCATCACCGTAAACATGGACGTATGCAACTCCGCTTCCGTTTGTTGCACAAGTCAGCGCACGACCAGTTGCATCACCTGCAGAGTTAGTTCCGCAACCAATGGTTCCTGGTCCTGTGATTACAGCTGTTACAGATTCATTAGCAGCTGTTCCGTCGGCTTTCAACTGAGTGATTTGAATTGAAGCAGCACGGTCAGCAAAAGCTGTCTTAGGTGTATTCGCCTTGACAACTGATACTGTGTCAGTTTCTGGTCCCCATGTTGTGACTGTTGATCCACCGATGTAGACGGTTGAACGTGAGGTTGAGTTGTTATCAGCAGCTGTTACTACGATGTTGAGGTTCTGTAGTACAGCAGTGCCTGGAGCTCCGTTACTAAACGGAGTCACAACAGCAGAGATTGTATAAGTTCCTGCTGTTGAAGGAGCGTTCAACAGGTAGTAGGCAAAGTTTGCTGAAACTTGGCCTGTTGTCGCAGAGTTCACGTTTGCCACAACGGTTGTTGAATCACCACGTACTACCGAAGTAGCTCCTATAGCTGCATTTGTTAACACAGGCGAAACTGTCGAAGTTGCAGTATCAAGTAGGTGTGTCACAATTCCAGAACCAAGGATTGAGTTCGCACCTGTTGGACGACCTGAAACGTAGGATGTAATTGTTACAGAATCTGTGGCAGCTGTTGCAGTGAAAGTCACTCGCAAAGATGCCGCAGTCCTACTGTCAGAAGTTGCAGTTGTAGCGGTACCGTTTGCTGACGTTACTGTCAGCCCAATGACCGCTGCCTGTGAAGGTGCGACAGAGAGAACTCCGAGGCCCAACGCAGCAACAGCTACAAGCGCGATGCGCTTGAATGTTGTCTTTGTAGACATTTGTTTCCTTTCGATAGTCGAACTACGGACGATCCGTGGTTCGGCTTTGGAGCTAGTTTCCTAACTCCGCTCGATTCATCGCACGTGCTGATGAATCAAATTCTCCACCGTGTATCCGGACTCGGTGAAGAAACTTATTTAATTATGCTCTGGGTATTAATACCGCCTGAGCCAAAATTTGGGTCTTGCTCGCGTTGAGCAAGAGACGAGACGTGATCGTCTTAGGTGCGCCAACAACATCGAAGCCTCGGTCACCGACCGGAATAGCAAAGTCTGAAGTTGGGGTTGAGAGTAGGGAAATTGTAACGGTCATAAGGTACTGGCCATTGGACATACGCTCAAAATCGACGTTCGTGGCGGCAGCCTCAGCTACCAGCCAGTTACCGCCTATTCCGAATGAAACGTAACCGACCTCATACTTTGTGCCGTTGCCATCGACCGTGATGCTCTGATCGATCATCACGTTTGGTCCACCCCCAGATGTGATGGCTTGGGTGGCCAAAATTGTGCCTTGCTCGGTCGCCACAGGGACATTGCGATTCACGCGAATCTTGCCTGCTGGACCGCTCTCACCTGTGACGGTGAAACCTGTTGGGACGCCCTCGGCATCAAGGCCAGGCCATTGAGCAGCCTTGCCTGTCTTGACGTATACGCCAGAGACCATCGTTGATGATTTCTTCGCTGGCATCGAGATAGATGGGGCAGGTACTGCTGAATCCGCACGTGGGGCAGATTCTGCAACTACGCCCGCTGAATCATTTGAAGAAACAGTAGGAAGAATGCCTTCACGCCCGGTCATTGAGTTAAAGCCAAGGAAGGCTGTGACTACTAATAGTAAGGACAAAGCAACCCTAGAAGACTTGGCGGCAAGCTCAGATGCCTTCTTGTAGGTAGTTGAAAGCATGTCGAGGGCAGTAAGGCCACGCTCTTGATCGATAACAAGCTCTGAAAGCACGCGGCGAAGGGATGAGCGAGCGCGAGAAACAGTGTGGCGCACTGCAGATTCCTTGATGCCAAGCTCTGCTGCAATCTCTTCTGTCGAGCGCCCCTCCATCTCCCACATAACAAGCGCTGCACGCTCAGCAGGGGAAAGTAGGGCCAAGGCCTGGCGAATAATCGCTGCATCTTCTGCTTGAGAGAGAACTTCTGAGTGATCACCTGAAATCTGCCACTTAGCCTCAACTTCAGCTTGGGCATCATCGATAACCACAAGGTTTGGACGGCGACCTTCCATGCGGAAGTAGTCGATGCAGAGGTTTTCGATGGTGCGGTGCAGATAAGAGAGTGCATGCTCTTCTGATTCAAGCTCTGGAGCTGCAAGCATGAACTTAATGAGTGAGTCTTGGGTGATTTCTTCAGCCTTAGCTGAATCCTTTAATACGCGATTGGCATGCGCGAGTAGCTCTGAACGGTGCTCAGTATAAAAAGCCCCCAGTTCAGCAACTGTCCATACGCTAAGTGCCACTTTATTGATCCTTTATTTACCGGTTTTGTCTTGCAGAGCCAGCCGTCGCTGCCTCTATCCCCTACTACGAATATCACCCTAGATTGTTGCGGGAAGTGGACAAAAAGGACATTTAGGAAGGTATCTTATGTCCCCATGCAATAACATAGTTGTCAGGCCCCGTGAGTGGGTCTTCTTCAAATACCTCAAATTCAGGTAAGTACGCGAACAAGTCATTCAAGGACATCTTTCCTGTGCTGCGGCCCGAGTAATTTGTTCGTCCGCTGTTCATAATTAGATAACCACGTTTCGAACCACGCAAAACTTTGGTCGCGTAATCTAATTGGGTCTCGAAAGGCAATTCTGAAAAAGCATAGTTGCTGATAACTAAGTCATATTCTTCTGCCGAAAGTGATTCTATTGACTTCGTGATTACTCTATTGTCAGAAAATCCTGCATCACGCACTACCTTCTTGGCAAGTTCAGAAACTTGCGGTAAATCGTAAATAGAATAACTTTCTACTTCCAATAACTCCAGTGAAACACATAGTTGACCGCCAAAACCAATCCCAATTTCTGCGACTTTATTGAACTTTTTTCCATCAAACAACTCAATGAGGGTCTGATTTACAAACAAATACCTCAACATCGTGGGACTTATCCAGCCTACCTCTGTGTACTTGTATAGTCTTGGTGATCCAATTTTGTTCAACTCATGTAACTTACGCTTACTTAAGTACGTTGCAATTGCGTCTTTATTTAGTTTCTTGAAATAAGCTCGTCCTAATCCATAAGTCACGTGCTCAAGAATGACACGATATGAGTACTTTTTTCTGAATCTTCTAAACTGTTTTTGGTCTGCTAGCACCTTACTAACATAATTAGAGTAGGGAGTTGAATCACTGTCACTTTTTCTTGTTTCACTAAACATCAAGTATTTTCGTGACTTCAATACAATTTTAAAGAAAAATTTATTTGGGATGTCAATAACTTGATAAAAAAAACTAAGGACGACCATTATCGCGTTCATCGAGGTTGTACTCTACAGACCCATCAATTTAGCCTGCACATCAAAATTGGCAACATTGGCACGCACCTCTTCAAAAGAACCAGCTGCAACCAACTTGCCACCATCAAAATAAAAAAGTTTATCTGAATTCATGACAGAGCTAAGTCTGTGTGCTACGACTACGAGAGTAAGTGATCCTTTCATTTTTTGAATAGTCAGATTTAGATTGCGCTCTATTTCAGAGTCAAGAGCGCTAGTAGCCTCATCCATGACTAAGATTTGCGGATTTTCTAGCAGCGCTCTTGCAATTCCCAACCTTTGTTTCTGACCACCGCTTAAATTTTGGCCGCCCCCGCCAAGCTGCGTTTCAAGTGTGATGTTCAGAGACAACAAGTCTGTTTTGAGTTCTGCGGCATCAAGAGCGCTCCAAATTTGATTATCATTGAAAACGTCTGAAGGAAATCCAAAAATCATGTTTTCTCGGAGACTCCCTTCAATAATCGAAACATCTTGAGGTACATAACCAATTTTAAGGCCGTTTTCCTTAGCAGAGGTTAAACTCGTTGAACCACCTATTAAAATGTGTCCTTCTTGCGGATTTATTACGCCTAGCAATAAATCCACAAATGTTGATTTGCCTGAGCCGGATGGGCCGACGATTGCGACCATTTCATTTGTGTTTATACGCAAACTCAAATCCTGTATGGCGTATTTCAAGCTATCAAAGTACTTAAAGCTTACATTCTGAAATTCAACTCCTAGACTAGGATCAAATGTATTGTTTTCATTCTTTTCCCAACTGCTTTTGAAATCAGATGCTAAATCCATTTTTTCAATCTCTTTCAGGATTCCTAAAGTTGGAGTCGCCATTCCAAGGGCATTTCTAATACCTGTTGCGCTCTGTTGTACTCTAAGAAGTGCGGGCATTATTCTGGTCGCAGCTGTCAAAAAAACAGCCAACGCACCCGCTGCGTTCACTGCGTCTTGCATTAGAAGCGTAGCCCCAACAATTAAGAACCCTCCTAACACGAGGGTAATTTCCATAATATACTTGCTTAGATTGGGAAGAAAGTTAACCTCAGCAATCGCTTGAGCAAGTTGAATTCTCATTTTAGCAATTTCTTTTACATAATCAGACTTTCGCTTTCTGACGGTTAATTCTCGATAAAGTCCAAATAGATTTAAGACGGCGGTGTTGCTAGCAATGTTCATCTCTGAATTCACTTTGCCATACTTGAGGGCTCGTTTACGAGTGCCGAAGTAGAGCAGTAGTGCTGTGCTCCCGAAAATCAGGATACTCAGCACAGCAATTATTGGGTCAATAAAAAAAAGCGCTATCGCGAGCATTATTAAGAGAGAAAAATCCGCAATTAAATTACAGATTGCTGCAATCACTCCTATTAGAATCACATTTACGCCGGATGTAATTGAAAAAAGCAAAGATTGCTCAGAAAAGCGTTTTATTTCATTTAAAGGTAATTTTGCTACTCGGTGAATCAAGTCCGCCGAGACCTTTGCGCCTCTGGCGCTGAGATAGAAAACTACCCTACGACTAAAATACAGTGAAAAAAAAGTTTTGATAACTAATAGTGATGCAGTAATCAGCGAAAGGGTGGCTATTTGAATTTGGAAAGTAGCATCTTCAACTTTTAAGATACTCAAGATTTCGCTGAGGTGCCTGGTTGGAGCCTTAGATTGCACCCCACTTATTGCCAGAGCTCCAACAACACCCATAAGCGCAATGCTGAAGAGATCAAAGATACCGATGCAGACTTGAATTCCAACGATATAAAACAGATACTTCTTGTCTTTTCTGCTCAAGACTGCAAAGCAACTAGAGATTTGCGTCTTGACTTTTGTTTGGGTCATTTTTAAAGTCTTATCCAGTCACTCGGAATCAAGCCTTTGGGTTCGGGCAAATTCTTAAACCATGATTGCGGTACCACCACAATAGTGGAAACCTGCTCGTTAAGGTTTGCTGCCCACCATCCAAATGTCGAATTGCTCAGAATGTAAGCGTCTCCTATCGACATTTGGGCCAATACTTCAACTGGTGTCAGATTTTCACTTTTCATTCGTCGAACCTTGTCATGATATTCCAAGGGAACCAATTCGACTGCCTCATCGAGATCATCAGAAAAGAGCCAAAGCTCTCTCCATTCAAACCTGGTTGAGATTAATTCTAAGGCCTCTGCGTAGTATTTAGCATTCAGTAATCCTATATCTGGATTGTTTTTGTAATCAGTCCGTCGAATATGTAAAACTAATATTTGGGAATTGAGTGCCTTCAATTTCTGTAACTCGGGAAAGAATGTTTTATTCTCGGCCGCAATAGTTTTTCCAATAAAGTTGAATGCTTTGTGTGTTTGGAAATATGACACAATGTAGTTTTTACGCAGAAGGTTTGGGTATTCAAATTCACCAATTTCTAGAGTAGTGATTATTCCAATCCCAAACAGGTTTGGGATTTTCACAAGTGCTTTGTGCAGAGCACTGAGTGGAACTTTTACCAAGCTAAGACTTGGTATGTGTACGAGTAAGCTATGACAAAACCGTGAATAAAAAATGAAGAAATAGTCGCTAACAGTTAACTTCTTTATAAATTTTTTTGAAAGCTCATATTGGTTAATCCACATTTTTCCATCGCTATCAAGTCTGCAATGCTTCTTCCAAGGCAAAATTGAAACTTCTGTTTTTGCAGTCAGGCTTTCAGCTAAAGCCAATTGAAATAACTGATTCCCCAGGCCACCATGAATAGAAATGAATGTTTGCTTTTTCATTTGGCAAAATTTCTTACAAAAATTTCTGTAATGAGTCTCTTAATCAAAGTTGGATTTCTGACTAAAAATCTCATCAATGTTGGTAATTGGCTGCACCATCCATCCAGTTGATCGTACTTAATCCTGGATATGGCTAGTCGAGCGATAAATCCAAGATCAGAATCACAAGTCTGCCAATTAGGATTGTGCAATTTGATTAATTCTATTGCGGCTGCTAAGTCAAGATAATTTAAAGATACGGAGGTGCTTTGTAGAGGACTTTGAGTGGTATATTGGTAGATGACTTGATTCTCAAAATGCACCGTAGGGTTCATCCTAAACAGGTCCGCAAGAAAAACGATGTCTTCGCCCATCTTCAAATCCGAAAAATGTATATCTGTCAGGGATGAATATCTGTAAATGATGCGCCAAAAACCTGGGTCAAGATAAATCTGGTCTAGTTTGTCTGACCTCGAAGGTTCAAAAACTTTTCCGAATGCATTAACTCGAATAAACTGGCAGACAATCACTTCACAACGCATCGGATTGTGAAGGATATTCAACACCCCACTAATGTCTAAAAAATCATCTGCGTCACAAAAAGCAACCCACTCAGATGAGCAAATATCTAGGGCTGCATTTCTCGCCATCCCCGCCGAGCCATAAGAACCAACTAGGATTGTCAGATCTAGTTCTGAGAATTCCTCCTTAAGCTCTATCAAGGTTGTGGATAAGTCATCAGATCTCCTGTCATGAATAAGAATCAATCGCACCTCATCTATTCCTTGTTGCGATAGAATCCGCCGTAAGTTTGTTATATACCGCTCCGGATTTAGAATCGGAATGATTACTGTGAGTAGTCGAATCGACATTAGTTATCTAAATTTTCTGAATTGCTTGATAATTTGCTCGTAGGTTGAGTTAATTGTTGAGTAAACACTTACTTGCTTTTTTTGCATCTCTTTATGTGCTTGAAATCTTAGTTCTGTGCTTGGCAAATTCTTGAAGGCCCTCACTATTCCTTCTGCCATTGATTCAGGCGAAGGTTCACAAACATAACCTGTGCGAGCATCATCCACTAACTCTAAGCAGCCTTGTATAGCTGTCACTAAAACACTGGTCTTAAGTAGTTGGGCTTCCACGACCACGGTGGGTGAGTTTTCTGAGAAACTTGGGACAACGATAAGTTCGGAATTGGCGATAATTTCTAGCGTTTTTGAACTGGGAAGTCGTCCTAAGTAACTAACATTCAACTCACGCATTTTATTAATCTGAGATCCTTTTGCGTTTCCTCCAACGACATTTATCTTGCTGGGAAATCCCTCAATTCGTAAAATCTCGATAGCTTGTAAGAAAACATCAAATCCCTTTACTTTGGCACTCAAGTCAGTAATCACGCAAACTATACCGTCTCTATTTTCAGTTTTAATTTCCCCAATCAAATCAGAATCCACAGGAGCCATTGAATTTGTCACCACTTTTGCGTTGACATAGACTGGAGAATTCATAAAATTTCTCTTAAGCCAATTAGATGGGAAAATCAGAGCGTAGGGGAGAGAGTTTTCAAATAACTTCTTGGATTTAAGAAATGAACTTTGCACTATTGGGCGCATCGTTTTTGTCGCCGGGCACTTCAAACAGCCCTTGGAATATAAATTGCAATCAAGTGTAAAGTGGCATCCACCTGTCATTAATCTCGCGTCGTGAATGTGGAAGACCAAAGGATATCTTCGATTAATGCTCTCGATATCTGAATAACTAAGAAAATTAAACCAGTTGTGAATATGGACAACGTCAGGGTTGATTTGCTCAATTTCGAGCAGTATCCCTGCACTGATAGAAATTGGTGTCACCTGTGTCCATTTACTGTTTGAAGTTATCAAACTTATAAACGTATTTGCTTTTGCTAAGGTACGATTCTTAAACATTTTTTTGCAAACTTGATTTCGGTCAAGGTTTGTGGGCTTATCAAGTGACAAAAAATAAACTTCATCGCCGCTTTTCTTCTGCATCATCGCGATTCGGTTTGCTACTATTCCCGCGCCACCAATAGCGCTTGTAGACAAGTGAACAATCTTCATGAGACTTCTTGATTCAAGAAAAAATCGGAGTTTTGACTCTTTCGAATTTGTTTCTCGTAATCTGGGAAATGTCTTACCTTGATAAGATCTATGGCAACTTTAACCAGGGGTGTAACTGTATGACGAGCCCGAATTCTGAAGTGATCGTGACTAATTCTATGGTCTATTTGGTCTGGCGAGCTGAAAGTAGTAGCGATTTCAGGACCATTTTTGATCAAAATTGAAGATTCCGCATTTGTAGTGTGTGTTGCACCAGAACCAAAACCGTGATTCTCTATCAAGTTAACTTGGGGGACAAGGCAATAGAATCTCTGCGCTGTGAAGGCTCGATAAAAAAGAGCGTCCCACGTGTCATGGGGTCCAATCCTCGCTCTCATGTAGGCGGACCACCAGAAAATTGTCTCCGAAAATCTAACTTTTCTGTGCTTCGCGACTGTAAAGTCAGGCAATTTCACTGCAAATATGTCTTTTCTAATTTCTTGCCAAATTTCTTTTTTCATGTACCACCCATGAATAAACGCATATCTACTCAGGTGATAATCAGCACGGATTTCTCCAAATGGGTTGTGAGCCGTAATCATTCCTATTCTATGGCGAGACTTCAGGTCTTTATAGGTAGCAATAAAATCGAAAAGCCCATCTTTTGGATGACAATCATCCTCTAAAACCAACCCTTCTGTTACTTGATTAAAAAACCAGTCTAGCCCTGAAATCACCCCGAGCCTGCAGCCCAAATTTGACTTTCCTCGTTTAATTCTTATTGGCACCTTCGTTGACAATTCACTAAGAATTTTGATGATTAAATCTGCATTCTCGACATCACTTTCATTTTGAGGGCCATCAATAGAAACAAAAATCTCTGAAATTTTTGATAACTCTAGCCTGGGTAAGAGCTTCTTGACAAGGTGTGGACGGTTGAATGCCAATATCAGAACGGGGAATCGAGATTCATTTTTCACTGGAAAACTATATCTCGAGTACTATTTATACTATGAAACTCACCCAACCACTGGCTATCAAGATAAAGAAATCAATTATTCACCTTGCCCAGGTAGTAGTCAGAAGTATGCAAGGTGGTTTGACTACTGTTCAATATGTAGAAATTAAGGCGAAAATCGATTCTGCCAAATTTGTCTCAGAGAATTTGGAGGGGGCGCTTCTTTTCTCCAGTAGAGCTGCTATCCAGGATTATGCCGCAGAAGAAGCCTTATCTCGAAGCGGAATCGTGTTAGAGATGGGAGTTTTTGACGGTGGATCCATCAATCGAATTTCCCGAATAATGTGGAAGCAAGATTCCACTAGACAGATTTATGGTCTAGATTCTTTCAAGGGACTAGAGGAATCTTGGAGTTCAACTGACCATTATCGTCGTTTTGATGTGGGTGGGATCGCTCCCAAGGGGATTGATCCGAGAATTCGACTTATACATGGCAGGGTAGAGGAAGTGCTTGAGCAATTTCTGCAAAAGGAGAAGCCAAAATTTTCTTTGCTCCACTTTGATATGGATTTGTATGGTCCGACTAAATTTGCTCTGACAAAATTGTTGCCGTTTTTGAGTCCGGGTACCCTCATCCTTTTTGATGAGTTGTTTGGATATCCGGGCTGGGAATTTGGCGAATACAAAGCTTTAAATGAGTTAATTCCAACCAGTAACTACCGCTATCTTGCTTTTGGACCAATCCAATCGCTAATCGAAATTGTTTAGGAGAGTAGGTCAGCCGGCATAACAGTGTGACCTTTTCGCAAGGCTCTTGCGGCCTGTTTGCCCAAAACTAAATTAAGATCCGCGGGCGAGATTCCGTCTCCTGGAGACCTAAACTCAAGGTCCGCGAGCTCTATTCTCTCTCCTTGAACTAGGTCGCGGTTGACTACTATTTTTTTGCTCATCTTTCGAAGTGGGGCAATTTCAATATCAAGAGGAGCTTTTACACCGTCTCCTAGTGCAAGTGCCACATTATTCAGGTCTCTTACGAATTTTTTCATTCCGAGTGGCTCAAGGGAAAATGCATGATCCGTACCCTTCATCGACCGATCGAGTGTGAAATGTTTTTCGAAAATCCTTGACCCTAACGCATATGCTGCAGGACCCATCGCAATTCCCAAATCGTGAGCTGAAAAACCTACAACTACATCTGGGAAAGCATCCCGATAAGTCTTAATTACATTTAGGTTAAGAATTTCAGGTTCCGCAGGGTATGCTGCTGTGCATTGCAAGATTGCAAATGGCGTATCAGTTGAAGACTTTATTGCTTTATACGCGGCTTCAACGTCACTCAACTTGGCTCCACCAGTGCTCACAATAAGGGGGATGTTTGTAGCTGCTGCATACTTTAGTAATGGAATCGACCTTAGATCTCCCGAAGCAATCTTTATCAACGGTACCTTTAGATTAACCAAGAAATCAACAGATGAGAAATCAAAAGCAGTCGAAAAGAAAACTACCCCGAGAGTACTAGCAAACTCTTGAAGTTCCTTATAAGTGTCAAAATCAAATTCTAAAGCTTCTCTATGTTCACCGTAAGTTGCTCCAAATGCATTTTCAGAATTGTATGGCGAGTCATAAAACTCTTTTGTAAACAACTCTTTGTTGTGCCGCTTCTGCAACTTTACCGCAGATACACCTGCCTCTGCGGCTGCTTTGAACATCTGCTTGCAGATATCGACGTTACCTTGATGATTATGGCCAATTTCGGCTATGACGAAAGCCTTCGACTGATCAGAAATGATAATATCTAGAACTTGCATCTGGCGGGACGTGTAAGAATTCACCATAAAAGTCTAGCACTCACTATGCTTTGGATACTCGTTTTATACCTATCATGAAAGTTAAAGTGCAATGACCGATATAGCTGTAATACCTTGTCGCGGCGGTTCAAAGGGCATTCCGCGCAAAAATCTTCAAACAGTTCACGGTATTCCATTAGTGGTGCGAACAATATTCGCTTGCTTTGAAGCTGGAATCAGCGATGTTTATGTCTCAACCGACAATGAAGAAATTAGAAGTTACTCTGAGGCTGCAGGTGCTCAGATTATTGATAGGCCAGCGGAGCTCGCGCAAGACTTCTCGAGTACTGACTCGGTCTTATCTCATGCGGTTCAATCATTGTTGCTGCAGGGATTTAAAGGTGAGGATAATCTCCTTCTTCTCCAAGCCACAAGTCCGTTTACTAAGAGCGAAACAATTCAAGACATATGCAAGCTGCTGAAACAGCAACCAAACGCTGGAGTATTTACAGCGACCGAATGGCATGGATTTATCTGGGACTTGAATAATGGGGTGGTTAGCCCTTACAAACATGATCATAAGAATCGGAGACGCCGTCAAGATTTATCGCCTCAAGTCCTCGAAACTGGTGGTGTATATGGTGGGACTATCGACAATTTTAGCAGTTTTGGAGTGAGATTTATTGAACCCTTGATTCCAGTTATTGTTGACCGAATTGAGGCGATAGAGATTGACACTTTAGACGATTTGAATTTCTGTAACGCTATTTCAGTTGTGAAGCGTTCTAGAGATTTATCAAATGTGAGGGTAGTCTTTACTGATTTTGATGGTGTGTTGACTGACAATCGAGTACTGCAATCAGAGTCTGAGGAATTTGGTAGTTTTGTTAATCGAAGTGACGGGGTTGCCATTTCATATCTGAAATCAAAAGACATTCCGGTCATTATCATCACGGGAGAAAAAAATGGTGCGGCATTTGGTAGAGCTAGTAAACTAGGTATTCCTTGTGTTTACTCCGAAGACAAGCTAAAGAGTATTGTTGATTATTGTACCAATCATGACCTCACATTTTCGGAGGTTGCATACATTGGCAATGATCTAAACGACCTAGATTCTTTGGCCACCTGTGGTTGGACTTTTACGCCCATTGATGCACATCCTGCAGCTTTAAAGTGCGCCAATAAAATACTTCACACTAAAGGTGGGTATGGGGTTTTTCGCGAAATGATTAACTCACTATCGTTGTGAAGTCCACAGGAGCTCCACCTGATTCCATTCATAGCATTTGAAATCAGTACCAAAAGTGGCCATGTAATACCCTAGTGGGCGCACATCTACTTTTTCGTCATTTTCAAGAGAGTTGCTTAGGTATGCTCTCAAACGTTGCGCCGTAAAGAGATGACGTTTTGGATCGAGATCCTCCCACTGTGTGTGCCCAAGAGTTACAACTGATTTATGGCCCGCGAAAATCAATTCAGGTCCTATGAACGAGTTAAAGTGAGCCACAAGGTTAGACTTCATCCCTAATTCGTACGAGTCAATATCTGAACCGGGTTCAATAATTTCAACATTATCAAACTTTTCAAATCTTTCCCAAAGTTTGGCCTCAGGATCTCCTTCAGAATCTCTTGCTATTGGGTGCCTGCGGACAAAAATTTTCCAAGCAGGTCCTAGGTGGGAAATCAAAGCCTCTAGTGCACTGAACTGATTGGGGAATTCACCGACTTTGGGGGTATCACGGACTCCCACGAACTCTCGTTCGGATGTTGGGAAAAATGTACAAACCTTGGAACTTGCAAAGTTAGGGATTTTTTTTTCCTTCATTTTCTTTGTCCAACTAAAATTGGCTTGTTTATCAAATTTCCGTCGCCCTTCAAAGAATTGGCTACCTACTTGATTTACGATTTGAGGAGTAGCTTGAATCTGGTGACTGAATTCGCGAAACAATTCCAATCGATTTTGTATTGAATGCGGTGATACGGAGTACAGTTGAAACCTGCTTCTGGTTGAACCAAACTCAACCAGTTCAACTTTCTGATTTTGATTAGTAAAGAATAGAAGGGAAGCTCGATTCAAGGGAAAACGCCCATTTACAATGACTACCCTGTCATATTTTTTGGCATTTTTCAGACAAGATCTCAAAATTTTATTGAAGAAAAAATCTTGTATCAGAGATTTTCTCACGAGTTTACGGTGTGTTTCCATAGATACATTCAAATTTCCTGTTATATCCACAAGACCTGGGTAAACCACATCCCACCGAGAGTTAAGAGTATTCTTCGGCATCAATCGTAATGAAGAGAGAAAAAAATTCCCAATTTTATAGAAAAAAATAAGCATTTTTGGTTCAATAATTTCGATTTGGTTTACTTGCAACACTCGGGCTTTTTTGGATAGATCGCTCCTTGATCTAAGGAAAAATTTGAGCATACGCTTAAAAACTTGCACGGTGTACATGCTTAAATCAAGATATTCAACATCCAACCCGCGGGACTTGAGATCAACTGCAACCTCTACCGTGAGAACTTCTTGCCATTCCCATGGATAGCACGCCACAACCAATGATTGCTCTTTTTTCTCTTCGCTTTCAAAGAATTCGTTTGCCATGAACAAATCCTTTGCTCTTGTTCCAACTCACGATTTCAAATTTATAGCCAAAAGTTGCCCAATAAATTCCCCATAACTCGATATCGGCTACTGGGCGAATACCAAAATCACTTCCGAAAAACTTTATTAATTTATCTTTAGTATTTATAAAATACTTAGAATCATCTTTTTCCCACAGAGTGGGACCCATTGTAATCACAGGGCAGCATTGCATTGCAATGGCTTCGGGGCCCATAGACGAATTGAAGTGAGCTACTAAATCTGCTTTCCTGCACAACTCATAGGAATCTATGGGGTCACTCGGCCCCACGAACGATACATGTTGAAAAATCTTCAGTTTTTCCCAAAGCTTGGATTCAGGATCCTTCTTTAGAAATTTTGAACCATAAGGGTGCCTGCGAATCACCACTTGCCATTCGTTTGGATTCAAGGTGGCCGCTAAAGCGTAAAATGCTTCAGCTTGGTTTTGAAATTCTGGTTTATGTATGACATCCCCAAAGACAGCAAACTCGGTCTCGGTTGAGGTGAAGCAAACACACAATTTTCGGTAATCCAGATCTGGAAGGCATCCAATCTTAAAATTGCGATGCCACTTCAATCCAGAGATTGGATCGTACTCTTTTCTTAGCTCTATATACTGACTAGAGATTCTAGATGCATTAGTTGCCTCGAGACGTAAGGCAAGGTTCTGAGCTTGCATTCTGCGCTCAAGGATGGAATGCGGGGATATGCGATACAAATCAAAAGTTCCCGGAAACGAACCACGTTCAATGATAATGACTGGGGTGCCTTTATCTCTGGAGGAAGCAACCACGGCTGCAGCCTTTACCATTCTTCCATTTCCTACAACTAACAAGCAGGGTTTTGCTTCCTTTTCTATTCGCGATGTTTTTGCATAGCTCATTTCATACGCTAGGTTCAAAACGAAGAGTCTAAGGGGATGTCTTCGAATATTGAACTCAACAGTATTAAAGGTGGTTGCCAAGGTGCTAAAAATTGCTCGGTATTTAACCATGTCAGAGTCTTTAGGGGACTTGAATCCATTCTCTTTCAAAATTTTGCAAGTTGATATAAAGGCTTCAATTACAATAAAGAATCTTCCATCTGCTCTGGGTTTGTAATCATAATCAATCAAGTATCGGAACTTATTCTTGCTGAAAATTCTCAATACTCTTCGTGATATCAATGTCAGACATTGGCGAAAAAAGGTTCTTTGCTTGTGGAAAAATGTAATTCCTAAATCAATAGTTCTAACTTCTACATCTTTACGATTTTGAAAATATTCTTGCATCTCTATGGTCCAAGACTGGTAAAGGTCAACATCATAGGCATTTACAACAACGATGACGTGTTTGTGATTCTTTGTGCAAGGAAATGCTAATTCTTGTTCCCGAAGTGTGGATATAAATCTTCGGAATTGGTCACTAAGCATTGGTAAATCATGCCATACGTTCTTCTTTGCGCACATATTCTAGAAAGAGAGACTTCAATACCTTTTTGTATTGGGTTAGACCTAAAGAGATATTACAGATCTTAGATGTTTTTTGCACAAAATCTGTTGAATTACTTGATGACAATTGTTTCCTGATGGTTTCCGTTTAGGGGGTTTGATTTATCCATATGCCTGGAAGGCGGATAGCAAAGACATCTTGAGCGAGATGGTTTCTCAGCTCTAAGCTTATTGTCAAAAAAAGCTATAGATAAAGAGTTACATCTGGTGGAGGGAGATTGCCAAATCAGAAAGAGATGAGTTTTATGCATTTCTTAATTGATTTGGAATCTCAAAAAATGAAGTTTTTCGATATCTTTGTCTGGATTTTTTGGGACCAGAGTTTCTAGTGAAAGAGCACTTCTGTGAGGTCACCAAAGGATGATTTGATTTATGGAGTGCAAAGAATGGTATCTTTGGATGTCGGGACTTCATTGCAATCTCTGGAGACATAAAATTATAAAGAAATCAAGAAGACTTGAGCTCGAAGAATTCAGAAATGAGTTTGCTCAGAAACCACTTTCGTCAGGGATCGCCACCCTTCCGTCACTCTTAGTGCTGGATAGCATTTTGCGTACATATGAAATAAAGAATGTACTTGAAATTGGAAGGGGACTCGGAACCCTGACTAAGTTTATTGGACAGAATTTCAATGTCAATATTTATAGTGTGGAATCTGATTCCTATTGCATCAAAGAGTCTGCTCTTAATTGTACTGGAATTAGTTATTCACATTTTAGAGAAATTCATGAGATAGATTTTTCTATTCTTGAAAGCTTAGATTTAGTCGTCATAGATGGCCCAATACCAAGATCAAGCTTTAGAAGTCTTTTCAATTCTAATAAGAATAGAATATTTTTTTTTGAAAACCATCAACTTGTAACAAAGATTCGTGTTCTATCATTCTTGTTCTCGCGTGGAAGACACTCGAGGTATGTTGAGATGTTTCCATTTCACAATTTTGAAGGTCCTAGTTATGTCGTGAGCCTACCAAGATGGTCTTTACTCAGCCTCTTTTCTAACTATATTAGTTTATGGATATTGCTCGCTCCTAGATTTATTAAGCATTGTTTCACTAAGTTAACTAAAAGAAAAAATCCCTTTATTGATTCCTACCGTGTCAGTCAATGGAACCATTATTCTTGATTTTGTTATCTGAGCAAGTATCTCTTTCGTTACATTCTTTACAAGTGTGACGAGAGCTCAGCACTTGTTGTAGGTGAAAATAGTGCCTCAACCACAGAGCTTTAGTTGACATATAAAGATTAAGCGCGTTTTGCCCATCGGGGGTAGCAATCAGCCTTTTGACACCCGTTTGCATTCGCTTGCTAAGAGTAACAATAAAGAGTCGCTGTCAAAGGAATCTTAATTTGCTTTGTAGAGTCACAATACTCAATCTGCTGCGAGCATCCACCATAATCATTTTACATCAAAATGTCAGATGCATAATTGAAAACAACTTGTTTTCAAGTTAATCTAATTTTTATATCATTCAAGAATCACGGTTCCATTTGGGCTTGAAAGGTGCACAGAAATTATTCCCGGTTGATTATCATTGTCCGACGTATTGGCCCATTCGATATTCACTTTTCCAAGTGAAGCAATGATCTCTTCCTTAAACCAGGAGCCCGCGAGCCGGTCATCATCGGCAATTACAATCCTTTCAATCTCCGCCAAAGGAGTTCCATCCTGTGACGGATGATCACTAGATAACCATTGAATAAAGAATGGGAATTCTCGAGTGTCTGCGATTTCCAGGACGCCAATCTGCTTCCACTTTAAATCAGAACCATTTGGGCGAGTGCGATGGCCATCGAGGGCCACGCGGCCAAACTTTTGTTCAATTGGTGAGATATCTTCGGTGCTAAAAACCCAGGTAAACCAGCCACCCCCTTCATTAGCTTTTTTTGAAACCGCCTTACCCCATGGTGTTTGTTCGGTAGCCGGGTGATCCAGGGGGCAAACAACTTCGATGTACTGACTGTTCTTGAGAGAACACGTGAAGTTACGTGTTCCGAAACGTGGGTGAATCCCACCATCAACAAAAGTGCTTCCAAGGCGCGAACCTAGACGTTGCACTGTGTCGGCTAATTGTTCATGAGAGGTCACATAAGAAACATGGTCTAAGCGCATGGTGGAATTCTGCACTATCTCAAGGGGTGGTGCTGACCATCGCTAAAGGCTGAAAAGGTCGCTTATCTGCGCGCCAACTCGCACATTAACGCTTCGCAGATCAATAAAGGGGCTGCATTCATGGCTAAGTGCTTACGAGCCTCCATAGCGGCGCTCATTTTTTGAACCGCTGAGTATACGGAAATACTTGATGCGTAGCCAACTACTTCTGTTTTCATATCCGTATTGATAATTGATCCAGCGTCGCCCGCTTGGACTATCATGACATCGCGGTAGAAGGTGGCTAGGTCAAGGAGTGCTCCATCAATCGAGTCACGAACCATCCGCGTTGCTCGAGACTTTTGTTCCTTCTCTAACTCCTTTACTGCCTTCGCGGCGCCCGTTGCCATACCTCGCCCTGTGGCACCTTTGCCGTAAGCCTCTTGAAGTTTTTCTAACTCTTTTTCATTTCTGCTTTCAGATGATGTGCTGGCTTCTTGAGTTGCTAGATCAATCAGAGTTTGGGCTGCTTGGAAGGCAGCAGCAAGCGAACCAAGTTGCAGTGGTAGTTGCATAACTGCTTTTCTGTTACTGCGAGCAGAATCATTGGTTGCTAGGAATTTTGCTCGCCCAATATGTCCCTGACTAACGCGAGCGGCAAAATCAGCCATCGTTGGTGGAATGTTGTCACGCTTTATGAGCACTTGTGTGACCGCATCAATCGAAGGTGTACGCAGTTGTAGGTGGCGGCAACGTGAACGTATAGTTGGCAATACATCATGAAGCGTTGGTGCACAGAGCAACCAGACTGTGCGCGTGCCTGGTTCTTCGATTGCTTTGAGAAGTGCGTTGGCTGCAGATTCAGTAAGTCGATCTGCATCTTCCATCATAACTACACGCCACCCTCCCATAGACGGAGCCCACGCAACACGGGTAAGTAGTTCGCGTACTTCTTCCACTTTGATTGAAATTCCTTCAGTTCGAATGACTTCAACATCAGGGTGCCCACCTGTTGCAGCTGATTGGCATTCATTGCAGGCACCACATCCTAGGTTTGGGCAAATGAGAGCTTGTGCGAATGCAACCGCTGCTGAAGATCGGCCTGAACCTGGGGGTCCTGTAAAAACCCAGGCATGCGTCATTTCTTGTGATTCTGAGCTTGTCCGTGAAGCAGCAACTGCACCCTTAAGGATATCGATGATGTGTTCTTGGCCTACTAAATCATCAAAAACTGAGGCCATTTACTTGCGGAACTTTCTCTTGGTTTCTTGAGTCGCATTGCGCTTAAGCGCAGGGAGTTCGGCAACGCGAGCAGTGATTTGAGAATTGATTTCTTCTACTGTTTGTGTGCCGTCAACAACAAAGTAACGTTCTGGATCCATCATGGCAATTTGTAAGTACTCTTGACGCACACGCTCGTGGAAATCATTTGACTCTGATTCAAGGCGATCTCTTGACTGCAATCTACCTAAACCAACTTCTGCTGGGACATCGATAAGGATTGTCAGTGTTGGGTACAAACTCTCTGTCGCCCAACGAGATATACGTGCCACTTCGGTTGGATTAAGTACTCGACCTGCTCCTTGGTAGGCAGCAGATGAATCAAAGTATCGATCGGAGATAACCACTTCACCTCTGTCGAGTGCAGGTCTGATAACTGAGTAAACATGGTGTGCACGATCTGCGGCATAGAGAAGTGCTTCGGCTCTTGGTGAGATATCACCTGTTTCATGCCCAAGAAGTATTTTGCGCAGATCTTTGCCGAGTTCAGTTCCCCCAGGTTCACGGGAGAGAAGAACTGTTTCACCTTCTTGCTCTAACCATTGAGCTAACAACTTAGATTGAGTTGATTTACCTGTGCCTTCGCCACCTTCGAAAGCGATAAAAATGCCATGTGTGGTCTGCCCGGTAATTGCGCCGAGTTCACCTTGAAGCGCGGACAATACATCTGACCAAAGAGATACGTTGGGGCGGTCCTTCATTTGGTGATATGAAACTGAACCGATGAGCACTGCGATAAGGCCAGCTATACCGATGGTGATTTGAGCACCGTTGTAATCAAGGGTGAGGTTCTGGAATTCGTAACGGTGTTGACCAATGGTCGCCGCGATGATTGGAGCAATAGCTAAAACAGCCACCAAAGTAATGCGAATCAGTGACTGGACGAAGGCAAAGGTGCGCCCTCGTATTTCATCGTGGACTTCTATCCCCAGCATGGTGAATCCAGTAACCCAGGCAATGCCACTAAAAGCACCCAGGATTGTCACGATGATGACTGAGAGGACCAAGTTAGAGATGAGTGCGAGAAGAACTAGAAAGATTCCTGAGGTGGTAAGGGATGCACCAAACAATCTGCGGCGAGAGAATTGCGCAAATATCTTGGGCCCAAAGGCAATACCAATTGCAAGACCAGTAAAGACTGCGCCAAAGAGAACACCATAGGCGGCATCTCCACCACCGAGATCACCTACAAATGTGCGAGCAAGGCCAATAACGGCACCAGCTGCTGAGAAGGCGCCGACCATTCCAATAATGAGGCCACGAATAATCTTGGACTCAGAGACAGCCTTCCAACCTTGGATAAGTGATTGGCCAACGTTTGTTGAGTTATCGCTCTTTGCTGCAGCGCCTTTAGGTATCTCTTTAATTCCAAAGACAGTCCAGGCAGCAAAGAGGAATGAGATTGCGTTGATGTAGAGCGCAATATCAATTGAGTTACTTGGAATCAGTGGGCTGATTGCAGCGATTGCACTGGATAGAAGTGTGAGGATAGAAAAGAGAATTGCAGCGATGGGTGCTGTGCCATAGGCGGCAAGGAGTGAGACTTGATTTGCACTTTCTAGTTTGTCACGAGGTACAAGATTAGGAACAGATGCTTCTTTAGCTGGTGACCAGAAGAGAGTTAAACACTCAACCAAGATCATGGCGGTGTAGAGCCAGAAGTATGTGTTGACGATTGGAATAGATATATAGAGCGCAGCGCGAAGGATGTCGACGTTAACCATCAGGCGTCGTCTATCAAAGCGATCTGCAATTACTCCGGCGATGGGACCAAGAAAGACTGCTGGTAACAGTCGAGCAATAAAGACACCCGCGATTGCAAAGTTGGCGGTTGCATAAGAGCCGCCTGAAAGTTGCTGGGCCATCGCTGTAGTTGCAAGAAGCCCTAACCAATCACCCAAGGATGAGAAGAGCATGGAGTTCCAGAGCTTGCGAAAGGCTGGGATAGCAAGGACGCCTCGGGTGGCCTGGGGCGCGGGGGCAGCAGGGTTGGGTAGGCCTTGGGTCACACGGTGAGTCTATCGGGGTGCGCTGATAGGCCTAGAAGAGGCTTCTAATGCTCTCTTCGAGTGAGTATTTGGAGATAAAGCCCATCGCTGACTTTGCAAGGTTAATGTCGGCGCATAAGAAGGCTGGGTCACCGGCTCGACGTGGGCTTTCAATCACTTGAGTATCTGACTTGTTAATTGCCTCTAAGACAAGCTTGATGATCTCGCGCACTGATGCGCCACGACCCGTTCCGATGTTGAGTGCAGGTGGAAGAGGTTGAGTGGCATCCGCAGCCGCTAAATGTGCACGTGCAATATCGCGGACATCGACGTAATCGCGAATACATGTGCCATCTGTTGTTGGGTAATCGGTACCGAAGATTTCAGGTGCTTTACCTACGTTGAGTTTGCCAAGAACGATAGGGACAAGGTTTTCTACTGAGTTGTCAAGTAGCTCTGGGGCTGCTGTACCGACTACGTTAAAAAAACGCAGTGATGTCCCGTGGTTACCGGGAGTATTGATGAAGGCTGTGACTTTGGCTTCAGCTTGATACTTGGAATCACCGTAAGGAGAGATGGGTGCCTTTGGCCCATCTTCTTTACAAGGATCCATGGAATCAGGTGACCCATAGACAGCTGCCGTGGATGAGAAGATGAATTTCTTGACGTTATTACGCTTTGCGATATCGATGAGTTCATTAGTGGCGGTCAGGTTTACCTCAAAGTATTCATCTGGCTTTTCCATAGATTCACCGACTGCTTTGAGGGCTGCGGTGTGGACGATGCCATCAATCTTGTATTTGCGGATGACACCTTCGATTTCGTTGTAATCGCGGATATCGGCTTTGATCAACGGGATATCGATATTGTGCTTGGTGCGCAGGTAAGAGATGCGGTGTTCAAGACCTTGGTAGAGAGAGTCGTAGATGACGACAGATTTGCCGGCGCGAATGAATTCATCTGCGATATGTGCGCCGATGTATCCGGCACCGCCTGTAAGTAGCCACGTCTCTTGGGTCATGTGGGTGAGTCTACTCAGCGCTCTTCTTTGCTTTTCCTGTGGCTTTCTTGGCTGCTTTCTTCTTAGTTGCAGCCTTCTTTACTGTGTTCTTTGTAAGAGTTGGTGCGGTTTCACCTGGTTTAGCTTTTGCAGCCTTCTTACGGGATTTCTTAGGGGAAGGACCATTTTCTGCTTCCCAGGCACGGCGCCCGGCCAAGAGTTCAAGGCCACGTTCTAGTGTCATGGCTTCAAGTGTGTCACCGCGGCGCAGTGTTGCATTTGTTTCACCGTCGGTCACATACATACCAAAGCGACCGTCTTTGATGATGACTTGTTTTTCTGTACTTGGATCAACGCCGAGTTCTTTCAGAGGTGGCTTTGCAACTCCGCGACGACGTTCTTTTGGCTTTGAGTAAATCTCGAGGGCTTCATTTAAGTCGATTGAGAAGAGTTGATCTTCGGATGTCAGAGTGCGTGAATCTGTGCCGGCTTTGAGATACGGACCGTAGCGGCCATTTTGCACAGTGATTTCTTCCCCTGCCGAGTTGGTGCCCAATACGCGAGGAAGAGATAGAAGTTTGAGTGCATCATCGAGCGTGATGGTGTCAAGGTTCATTGTTGAAAGAAGAGATGCGGTCTTTGGTTTTGGTGCATCTGCTTTCTTGCGCTTTTTCTTTGGCTCACCTTTGTCATTGAGTTCAACAGGTTCTTCAGGGAAGATTTCTGTGATGTAGGGACCGAAGCGTCCAGACTTTGCAACAACCTCTAGGCCGGTATTTGGGTCTATGCCGAGTTCGCGTTCACCTGATGGGGCAGCCAATAGTTCAATTGCTTTTTCAAGTGTGAGTTCATCGGGTGCTAAATTTTCTGGAATGTTGGCAAGCTTGCGTTCTTCACCAGGTAGGTTCTCTTGAAGGTAGGCGCCGTATCGACCAACACGAATTTCGATGGTGTCAGATAAGTTCATTGTGTTGGTAGCGCGTGCATCAATATTGCCAAGATCAAGGGCTAGTTCATTAAGGCCGGGTTCGCCATCATGTCCATAGTAGAAATCGCGGAGCCAATCGATGCGCGCTGCTTCACCGGATGCGATCTTGTCGAGGTCTTCTTCCATCGAAGCCGTGAAGTCATAGTCCACAAGCTTGGTGAAGTGGCTTTCTAGAAGGCCTGTGACAGAGAATGCAAGGAATGTTGGAACAAGGGCGCGACCGCGTTTGTTGACGTATCCACGATCTTGAATGGTCTGAATGATGGATGCAAATGTTGATGGGCGGCCGATACCAAGTTCCTCTAACTTTTTAACAAGTGTTGGTTCGGTATAGCGAGCCGGCGGTTTGGTTTCGTGTCCTTCGCAGGAATATTCATCGACCTTTACTGATTGGCCGACAGTCATCGCAGGTAGGCGTCGGTCTTCGGATTCTTCATCTTTGTTTTCATCTGTTGCGATGTCGTCATAGGCGGCCAAGAATCCCGGAAAGGTAATGACAGAACCATTGGCACGGAAGATTGTTTCTTTACCGTCGGCAGTCTTTGCGTCAAAGTCCACGCGCATCTGCATTTTTTTGGCATCAGCCATTTGAGATGCAACGGTGCGCTTCCAGATGAGGTCATAGAGTGCGAATTCATCACGTGAAAGTTCAGGTGCTAGCTCGCCAGGAGTTTTGAAGGTGTCTCCTGCTGGGCGGATTGCTTCGTGTGCTTCTTGAGCGTTCTTTGACTTTCCTTGATACAGGCGCGCAGTTTCGTAAACATGGTCCTTGCCATAGAGCGCGGTGGCGGCTTGGCGTGCTGCTTTGAGAGCTTGCTCAGATAAATTGATTGAGTCGGTACGCATGTAGGTGATGTAACCGTTTTCATACAAGCGCTGTGCGATACGCATGGTGATCTGTGCGCCCCAACCAAGACGAGAACCAGCATCTTGTTGCATGGTGGATGTTGTAAAGGGCGGCTTAGGTCGTTCGGTGCGTGGGCTTTCTTCCATTGACTTAACAGTCAGTGGGGTGTTCTTTAGACTTTCAGTGAGCGCTGTTGCTTGTTTTTCATCGAGTAAGAGGATGTCTTTGAAGGACTTTTCTTTGACTGCGCCGTCTGCTCCAAAGTCAGCAGTTGACGCTACTTTTTTGCCATCTACAGATAACAAGCGTGCTGTAAAGCCAAGATCTGTCTTGGCATTGAGATCCCACCAAGAGGAAGAGATAAAGGCCATGCGTTCACGTTCTTTTTCAACAATGAGGCGCGTTGCAACAGATTGCACGCGCCCTGCTGAAATGCGAGGCATAACTTTCTTCCACAAGACCGGTGATAGACGGTAACCGTAGAGGCGGTCTAGAACGCGGCGGGTTTCTTGCGCGTCAATGAGGTTGTAGTCAAGGTCGCGGGTATTTTCAACAGCAGCCTTAATTGCTTCTTCGGTGATCTCGTTAAAGACCATGCGCTTGATGGGAATCTTTGGTTGTAGTACTTCAACGAGGTGCCATGCGATTGCTTCGCCTTCGCGGTCTTCATCCGTTGCCAGAAGGATTTCTTCCGCATCCTTCATCAACTCTTTGAGTTCGGCGACCTTAGCTTTTTTATCTGGGTTGATGACATAAAGGGGTGCGAAATCGTTTTCGATATCGACGCCCTCTTTAGACCAGGCGAGCTTCTTTACTTCTTTTGGGATATCGGCTGCGCGCTGTGGCAGATCACGGATGTGACCGACGCTAGCCTCGACGATGAAGTCATCGCCGAGGTAGCTGCCAATTTTGCGTGCTTTAGCTGGCGATTCAACAATCACCAGCTTTTTGAGATTTTTAGCCATCAGGTGGGGAAGATCTCCTGCTTAGTACTCGATGGTTGTTGATTGGCGACGGTTACGGACAAGCGCGCCGATAATCACAAGCGTTGCAACAGCTGCAATCAAGAGTGATACAGATGATTGTGCAGGGAGTGCAAAGCTGACGATTGCTGGAGTAATGAGAAGACCAACAAGGTTCATTACCTTGATCAGTGGGTTGATGGCAGGGCCTGCGGTGTCCTTAAACGGATCTCCGACAGTGTCGCCAACGACAGTTGCTGCGTGGGCTTCTGTGCCCTTGCCGCCGTAGTGGCCATCTTCAACCATCTTCTTTGCGTTATCCCAAGCGCCGCCTGAGTTGGAAAGGAAGACGGCCATCAAAGTACCTGTGCCGATTGCACCAGCGAGGTATGCACCGAGTGCGCCAACGCCGAGGCCGAAGCCAACTGCAATTGGTGCCATTACTGCAAGAAGACCTGGTGTTACCAATTCACGAAGTGAATCGCGTGTGCAGATATCTACAACGCGGCCGTACTCTGGCTTTTCAGTTCCCTTCATGATTCCTGGGTGCAACTTAAATTGATTACGTACTTCCATGACGACTGCGCCTGCAGCACGTGAGACTGCGTTGATAGCAAGTCCTGAGAAGAGGAAGACAACGGCTGCGCCAATGATCAGACCAACGAGGTTACGTGGGTCTGCGATATCGAGGATGCCCTGGAATTCAAGTGCAACATCTTGGCCTTCGCCGACTGCCTTGATAACCGCTTCCTTGATTGCATCGGTGAATGCACCGAAGAGCGCAGTTGCTGCAAGTACTGCTGTTGCGATTGCGATTCCCTTGGTGATTGCCTTGGTTGTGTTACCGACTGCATCGAGGGAGGTAAGAATCTGAGCGCCTTCGCCTTTAACATCTCCTGACATTTCTGCGATGCCTTGTGCGTTATCTGAAATAGGTCCGAAGGTATCCATTGCAACGATGACGCCAACGGTTGTGAGAAGTCCGGTACCGGCGAGCGCGATTGCAAAGAGTGAGAGAACAACAGAACCGCCACCGAGCAAGAATGCGCCGAATACTGCAGCTGCGATAAGCATTGCTGAGTAAACAGCTGATTCAAAGCCAACTGAGATACCGGCCAAAATGACTGTGGCTGATCCTGTCTGTGAAGAGGCTGCAACATCGTTTACTGGGCGCTTACCTGTTTCGGTGAAGAAGCCGGTAAGTACCTGGATAGCTGCTGCAAGGACGATACCGATGATGACTGCGCCAAAGGCCAGTACGCGTGGGTTGATATTGCCTGCGTCTTCTAGAACTGATGGTGAGTAGTTGGTAAGAAGATTGAGTTTGTTTGGCAGGTATGTGAATGTAGCAAGACCTGTCAGACCGGCAGAGATGATTGCAGACATAAAGAATGAGCGGTTAATCGCTGTCATTGCTGACTTATCTGTTGGACGCAAGCGTGTTGCGAAGATTCCGATGACTGCTGTGACGATACCGATTGCTGGAACGATCAGCGGATAGATAAGACCTTCGTTACCGAAAGCTGCCTTACCCAGGATGAGCGCTGCAACGAGCGTTACTGCATAAGATTCAAAGAGGTCTGCTGCCATACCAGCGCAGTCACCGACGTTATCGCCGACGTTATCTGCAATCGTTGCAGGGTTACGTGGGTCATCTTCTGGAATTCCCTTTTCAACTTTACCGACAAGGTCTGCTCCGACGTCAGCAGCTTTAGTAAAGATTCCGCCGCCGACGCGCATAAACATCGCGAGCATTGCAGCGCCGAAACCAAAACCTTCAAGAACAACGGGTGCGTTCTCGCGGAACAAAATAACTACAAGGGATGCGCCAACAAGACCAAGGCCAACTGTTGTCATACCGACGACGCCACCTGTGCGGAATGCAATCTGCACAGCCTTGGTGCCATCTTTCTGGCGAGCAGCTTCTGCAACGCGAACGTTGGCGCGAACTGCAAGCCACATTCCGTTGTAACCCACGAGAGCTGAGAATCCGGCGCCGAGTAGGAAGAAGATTGAGCGACCGATGCGTAGCGACATCGTGTCAGCAGGCAGGGCAAGAAGTAAGAAGAAGACGATTCCAACGAAGTAAGAGAGTGTGCGGAATTGGCGAGCAAGGTATGCAGCAGCACCTTCTTGCACAGCTTCGGCGATCTCGCGCATCTTGGCAGTGCCCTCGCTGGCAGCCAGTACTTGCTGGCGAAGCGCGAAGGCGATCGCGAGCGCACCAAGGGCGACTGCGAGGACTACGTAGGTGATGTTGAGATTGGAGCCGGTTACTTCCACGGTTGATAGAGCGCTAGCAGCGTTCATAGGTTCTCCTCCATTGGAGAGTCAGGGCGCGCTGCTATTTGAAGGGGCAGGGCGCGAAGATTGGGGAAGTTTAGGGTGCTGGGGGGCGGTTTTACCAAATTTATACCTATTTATTGCAGTGAACTCGGTCTATCCACTTTTGGGGGTGGGTAGTACCTTCAGACCATCTTTTGCAGGAATTTGCAGGTCTGGATGGGGGTTGGCAATGGCGGGGATCGTCGAGATAGCGAAGAAGGCTGGGGTCTCACCGGCGACAGTCTCGCGCGCTCTGCGGGGAATCCACCATGTCAATGAGAAGACGCGCCAGAAGATTGTCGATGCAGCGCGCGATTTAGATTATCCAATCCGCCCAGATTTATTGCCGCGTGGTGCAAATGAGAAGACAAATACGATCGGTGTGATCGCGCCCTTTATCTCGCGTTGGTATTTCTCGCAATCTATTTCAGGGGTTGAACAAGCGCTACGTGAAGCAGGCCTTGACCTGCTGCTTTATAACTTTGCCCAAGTTGATGCGCGCGAACGCGTGCTGATGCAGAAGAAACTGGTCGATAAGGTCGATGGGTTGATTGTGATCTCACTTCCGCCGAGTGAGAAAGAGTTTGAGCGGTTATTGAATCTGGGTATTCCGGTTTCGCTTCTGGGAATTGCCAGCGAGCTCTGCTCTTCTGTTTCGATTGACGATGTGGATGGCGGCAGAGTTGCTACGCAACATTTAGTTGATATGGGCCATCGCGATATCGCGATTATGACTGGGCAGAAAGAACCGGTCTTTGACTTTAGAGTAGCCAACCAGCGCTTGCAGGGTTTTATGGAGGTCTTGGAGAAGAACAACCTTGAATTTAATCCGCGCAATGAACTTTACTCAGACTTTACTAGTACTACCTCTGAAATTGCGATGGAAGAATTTCTTACCCGCAAAAAGCTACCGACTGCGATCTTCTGTGAATCAGATGAGATGGCCTTTGGTGTGTATCAGGCGCTGCGTAACAGAGGTATGCGAATACCTGAAGATATTTCTATTGTGGGTTATGACGGACATGATTTTGGAGTTACATTAGGGCTTACAACCGTTGCACAACCGGTGCGGTTCTTAGGTCAACTGGCCGCATCGCAAGTAATGGCGTTGATTGAAAAGCCAGAGTCGGTGGTAAGTCAGATGGTTGTGCCGACTGAACTCATTGTGCGCCAGTCAGTCTTGAAGATTAACTGACTACTTAAGCTTGCGCTCTACTTGACTGCGCCCTGTGAAATACCTGAAATGAACTGCTTTTGCAGGATTAAGTAGAAGATCACGATCGGAATAACAGCGAGTGCAAGTCCGGCCATCGCTTGTCCGTACTCAATTGAATACTGTCCAAAGAAGAGATAGGTAGATAGCGGCAGCGTCTGGGTCTCTCGTGTAAGCACAAGGCGTGGCAGCAAGAAGTCATTCCAGATCCAAAGTGCATTAATGATCGCAACTGTTGCAGTGATAGGGCGCATCATTGGGAAAATAATTTTCCAGAATGCCACCATGTCGGATGCGCCATCGATAGATGCAGCCTCATCAATCTCGGTTGGGATTGTGCTGATAAAGCCGTGATATAAAAATGTGGAAAGTGCAACGCCGAAGCCGATGTAGAAGAAGACTAGGGCGGCGCGGTTGTTCCAAGAAACAAATGGAGCGAATAGCGCCATAAATGGAATCATCAAAGCTTGGAAAGGAACGATCATTGATGCTACGAGGCCAAGGAAGATGTACTTAGCTGACTTGGTCTTAGTGCGCGCTAAATAGTAAGCAAGCATGGAAGAGAAGATAATCAAGAGTGAGACGCTGAAGACTGTAATGATGAGTGAGTTGGTGAGCGAGCGGAAAAATTCCATTTTGGTTAGTGCTTGCTCAAAGTTATCCCAAGTAATTGGTGATGGGAAAGATAGAGGGTTTTCTAGAATGTCGAACTTCAACTTAAGTGAGTTAACAAAGACTAAGAAGAATGGGAAGAAGTAGGCGAAGGCGAGAGTGGCGCCAACTGCAAATGTGATTTTCTTACCTACGCGGTTTTGAGTCTTCATCGCTGCACCTCGTATCTCTTAGAGATTGAAACTTGAACAAGGGCTGCTAGGGCTACGACTAAGAACATAACGACCGCTTTAGCTTGGCCGGTGCCGAAATCGCCTTCGGCAAATGCATCTTCAAAGATGTGTAGTGAGATCAGCTCAGTTGTGCGGAATGGTCCACCGCCGGTAAGGGCTACGTTGACGTCATAGGCCATAAAGCCATTTCGCAGCGTTAAAAAGAGCGCGATGGTAAAGGCTTGTGCCATCAGTGGAACCTTGATGGAGAACAAGGTGCGCAGTGGAGAAGCGCCATCGATTTGAGAGGCTTCAATGACGTCATTTTCGATTGAGATGAGCCCCGTGATGTAAACAATCATCATGTAACCAGATGATTGCCAGATAGTGACGATGATCAACGCCCAAAATGCTTTATTTGTATCTTGTAGCCAGGATTCCTTAAATGGTTCCCAGTCATATCTCTCGGCAATTGCGACGAGCGCGCTATTGAAGATGAATTGCCAAATAACACCGAGGATAACTCCACCGATGAGGTTTGGTACAAAGAAGAAGGTGCGCAAGAAATTCTTGCTTCGCAGCTTTGAGGTAACAATAAGCGCTAGCCCAAATGCAACTGCGTTAACGAGAATGAGTGAGACCACTACGAAAAGAGCAGTGAACTTTAAGGTTGACCAGAATCTTGGATCTGCAAATGACTCTGTGTAGTTAGTAAATCCAACTAATTTGGTGGTTTTAAATCCATCCCAATCTGTAAATGAGTAATAGAAACCGTTTACAAAGGGAACTACGAGAACGATGATGAAGATGGCAAGTGGAACGCCAGCAAACTTCATAAATTTCTTTATGGATCTTGCTCGAGTCACTTGAATCTCCCTTCCTAAGTGAAATCATCCCGAGGCGAGTTTCCTCGCCTCGGGATGATTCTATTTACTTCTTTTTAGACTTAAAAGTGGGTCAACGTAATTACGCTGAAGCTCCACGCCAAGTCTTTGGCTTGCCCTTCCATGCATTTTCAATCGCCTTTGCAAGTTCAGCTGAGCTGATCTTGTCGGTGAAGTACTGCTGCATAGATACCTTTCCAACTTCCTCCTGGAGGCCTGCTGGGTAGTAAGAGTTCATCCAATCAAGGGTCTTGTTACCAACAACAAACTTTGAAATTTCTTTCGCCATGTATGTCTTTGGTTCGATCTTGAAGCCCTTGTAAACAGGGATGAAGTTCATGCCGCCTTCTTCAACTGGGCCAGCTACACGCTTCTGTCCTTGTGGAGATGTGTAGAGCCAGGTAAGGAAGTCGATTGCACCCTTACGCTGCCAAGTTGTTGACTGCTGTGCATCGATCATGAAGTAGCCAGGAATACCGACAGGGATCTGGGTGTTTCCGTAATCCTTAGCGTTATTGCTGATTGGAAGAGGCATGATGCCGAAGTCATCACCCTTTGAAGCTGTGATCAAGTTTGGCTCTGTCCAGTTACCTTGGAACATGAATGCGTAGTCGCCGCCTGAAAGGTTAGCGATTGATGCATCGTATTCAGTATCTGTGAGGTTGACCTTACCTGAGTTGTACTTCTTGAGTAGATCGAATGTTGCAATCCAGTTTCTGAATGCAGTGGTGTTTGCAAGATTAGTCTTGCCATCTACAAGATCATCCAAAGCCTTGAAGCGGGCTTCTTTTGTTGTTCCTGCAGTTGTGTGCATGATGTTTGTGAAGTGTGCACCAAGTGACCACCAGATTGCTGAGAAGTGAAGCGCCTTCTTACCAGATGCTTCTACCTTCTTGAAAGCTGCTTCGAGGTCTGCGCGAGTGTTGATCTTTGATGGATCTACGCCAGCCTTATCGAGAACCTTCTTGTTGTAAAGAAGTCCGAATGCTTCAGCTGTTGATGGAACACCAACCTGGCGTCCGCCAATGTTTGCTGTTGCAAGAAGATCCTTTGAAACAAGACGTGCAATACGTGTTGTCTTGAGGTCCATAACCTTGTCGGCCATGTCTGGAATCTCTTGAAGTGTGTACATGATTGTTGGTGCGTTCTTAGCTGCATACATTGGTGTCACGTTCTGAAGGAATGTGAGCTTGCGATCGCCAGGAACTGACTTAACTGTGTAGCAATTTTGTGACTTGTTATAATCAGCAACTGCTGCAAGGAACTGATCCTGAATTTCAGGCTTGATTGTTCCGAGCATTGTTACTGTCGCTTTTCTTGGACATGTGTTTGCAGATGCTGATGGTGTAGCAATTGCAATCAATGACAAGGAAAGTGTTGAAGCTAGAGCAAGTGCTCCGAGTTTCATCGACTTCTTCATATGAAGTGTTTCCTTTCGAGGGTTAGCTGGCGTCCTAGGTTGGCCGGCTGTGGGAAAACGATAAAGCCAGATGCGAAGGGTTTGCGAGGTGAGGCAATAACGCTCTTACAACGCTTTTTTGCAGATTTTTGCAGTTTACGCAGGGGCCATTTGCAGTCCAGCGACCTTGAGGTTGCCTACGCCGGCCAGGGGTAGAACCGAGGCCAGGGCGGTCTCAACGAAGACCAAGTTGGTCAGGACGATGCTTCCGCCGGCTGCAAAAACTTCAACAGAGCCGCGGTCGACGATTACGCGAATATCTATTTTACCTTCTGCGATTGAAATCTCTTGCAGCGTTGGCGCATCGAGGTCGCACCATGCGCGGGATGTATCTACATATAACTTCTGGTTGCGCACACCGATTTCAACATAACGTTGATCGCTTTCGCAGATGCGGATAGCGCCTTCTTGAGTTGTAAATGAAACTTCAGGAAATCCGGTGGGGTGCTCTACTGGAGTTTGAATCATGCGATCGCCTTGTAGCGATAGTTCGCGGGGTAGCGTCATGGCGCTGCGCCAAGGATCAGTAGGAGCTTTGCCGGCATAGTGCCAATTACTCATCCAACCAAGGAAGATCTTCTTGTTATCTGGGGCGTTTGAAAAAGTTACCCCTGCATAGTTATCGCGACCATAATCAAGCCATCTGGTTTGCAGATCATCGGAGATGAATTCTTTTCCGTTCCATTGGCCAATAAAGTATTGAGTGCCAGAACCGATTTGGTAACCACCTGGGTTAAGTGAGACAAGTAAGACCCATTTGCCTTCAAAGTTAATCAAGTCTGGGCATTCCCAGACTCCACCAACTTCTGCTGCCGGACCGAAATCACTCAAATGTTTCCAGCTCTTTAGATCAGGTGATGTATAGAAAGAGATCTTGAAATCATTAGCGAGGGCCACAGTCATAATCCATTGGTTATCAATCCACTGCACCTTTGGGTCGCGAAAGTTCTTGGCCTTGATATCAAGTACTGGATTTCCTTCATACTTTGTAAATGTTGCGCCTTCATCGATGCTAAATGCTAAACACTGAGATTGGTTGCTCTCATCGTTCTGGTGCTCGGTATAGATCGCAACAATCGGTGGGTTCTCTGCTGTGCCAAACCCGCTTGTGTTATTGATATCTACAACTGCGCTACCTGAGAAAATTCCTGAAGTTGGTGTGCAGGCGATTGCAACAGGCTCTTCTTGCCAGTTATAGAGATCTGTACTGGTTGCATGCCCCCACGACATATTTCCCCAGACGTTTGCTTGCGGATTATGTTGAAAGAAGAGGTGATATTTGCCTTTGTAATAGACCAAGCCATTGGGGTCGTTCATCCAGTTGCGATCTGGTGTGAAGTGAAATTGTGGACGATATTTCTCGTTGCGAAATTCTCCAGTTGGCTGCGCAATCACGGCACGTACCTTATCCTCACGGGTATGGAATTGATTACCAATCTATTTGATGCCTCCGCGGTGGTCTCAACTCTTGGTCTTATCGGAGTTTTGGCGATCATCTTTATGGAGACAGGCTTATTAATTGGTTTGGTATTTCCCGGTGGAGAAGTTGTCTTCCTTGCAGGTATTGCAGCATCGGGTGCGGGCTCGGCCGTATTGGGAGATGCCAAACTCTCAGCGCCTTGGCTCTTCGCGCTGGCACCCGTTGCTGCAATTGTCGGCGGCGAAGTTGGGTATTGGTTTGGGAAGAAGTACGGGCGACGCTTCTTTGATCGCCCTGAAAGCCGCTTCTTTAATCAGAAGATGGTTAACACCACCGAGAAGTGGT